>OLPY01001215.1_pt1 | contig 18716 bp, 14 predicted proteins | sample 1672481 | NCBI WGS metagenome assembly OLPY01 (sample SAMEA3136691, study PRJEB25190) | human gut metagenome | biome: human gut; feature: human-associated habitat; material: faeces | place: Austria | collected 2013 | reverse complement strand
TTGGTCGAGTACATCGCGAGCTTTCTACCAGGTATTATGCCGTGGTTAGAATCGGCTGGACACTCGGGCCTCTGCTCGGTGGGCTTTTGGCGCATGGCTTGTGGCGAAGCGGGGCGATGGTGACGTCGGGAGTTCAGATCACGTATCTGCTTGCGATTTGTTGCACCCTGGGCGTCTACATCATGTTTGCCTATATCTTTCCGGAGCGCTCTCTTGCCCATGCTTTGGACGTCATGCCGCGCCGTGTGCGCCGTCCGTTCCAGGAGCGTTGCCGTGCCCTGGCCCAGCGTTCGGGTCTGTCTGAGCGCGAGTTCGAGATCATGATGTACTTCGCCAAGGGGCGCGACGCTGCATACATTCAGCAGGAGCTCGTGCTCACGCACAGCACGGTCTCGTCGCACCGACAGCACATCTACGCAAAGCTCGGCGTGCACTCTCAACAAGAACTCTTAGATCTGCTTAGCGGAGTAGAGTAGCGGCTCTTCTTAGAGATAATTATCAATCTACCTGCGTTTTTGTATGATGTCATGTTCCCGATACGATGACGTATGCGGACTTGTAAGGCAGTATTCGTGAGCGAAACACGAGTTGCATTGCAAGTTGGAGGCAAGGCTGCGGGCCGAGGGGCGCGCGGCGGAAGCTGACGGAGGACATCATGCACGATGCGGATGGAATGAGAGTAGGCCAGGTTGGGGTGTGCTCAACTGATGGCCAAGCCAGGGTGTCCGAGGCTGTATTGGGTGGCGCGGGTGCCGTGGTTGTCCACGGTGGTTTTGCAACTGGTAAGACGTATGCCCTTGCCTTTGCTGCCGCCGAGTTGGTGCGCTCAGGTGTGCCTGCCGAGGACATCCTGTTTGCGGTGGCGCGTCAATCGCAGGCCGCGTATGTGCGGCGAGTGCTTGCGGGTCTTGGTGCCGACGACGTTATGGTGAAGGGCGTTTTGGAAGTCGCCTGTGACGTTTTGGGCAACGAGCAGGCGACTGCGTTCACGGGACGTCGACCGCGTATCGTCTTGGATTTCGAGGAGGCAGCTCTTGAGGAGGACCTCAAGACTCTCGGCACTCAGCCGCGTCGCCTGCGCGAACTGTCGAAGTTCCTGTTTCGAGGGTTGGTCGATCTGGACGATCGTGACCCGAACTGGCTGATTAGTGTGGAAGAGATGGACACGCTGGAGCTCCTAAGGGCTTCGATGTCCGAGCAAGGTGCCATGCTGGCCTGCGAGGCGGCCAATCTTGCATGTGGTTACCTTGAGTCTGGCTCCGGCGTGCAGGCCCCTCGAAAGCGCTATGTTCTGGCGGACGGCTATTCGTCCATGACCAAGTCCTCCCAACGCCTGCTTGACCTGCTCGCAAACGATTGCCTGGTGGCAAGTGGGTCTGTTGATGATCCTGGTGCGGGCAATGAACGACATCCCTTCTCCCAGGGATTAGACGGTCTCGTCGACAGACGTGGCGGCGAGACCGTCGTCATTGACCTGGGAGATGTTCCTGTGAGCGCACCACAGCTGGCCAATGTGGTGTGGCCTACGTCGGCCGATGAGATTTCGGGAGTGGCCGCGTGGATTGCTGCCCGCGCTGAGGAAGGCGCCTCGGCGGCAGACTATGCGGCCGTGGTGCCCAACCAAGTATGGGGACGGCGTCTTGTGCGAGCTTTGGAGGAACGCGGTGTGGCGTGCAGGCGCGTGGCGGTCGGCGAGCCGTTCCGTGGTGATCCCCGGAATGCCAATCGCAATGCGGCTCAGAAGGAGCTTTGTCTCAAAGAGATATCCCTTGACAAGACTGACATGCTTGCGTGGCGCTGCTGGTGCGGTTTTGACAACGCGTTGCTGGGAAGCCAGGCTTGGAAAGAGCTGCGCTCTTGGGCTGTCGATCGCGGGTTCGGCCTGGCGGAGGCGCTGCTTGGTCTTGCAGACCTTCATGAGACATCCGGTGAGTGTCCATTTCCTGCGGCCGCCCATCTTGCGGCTTGTGTGCGCTCGGGACTTGAGGGCGCAAAGGCGTTTGAGGAAGTGACAAGCAGTGAGGAAGTAGCGAGGGAGCGAGCGCAGGCTCTTGACCCCTCACTTGGCCATGTGCTCGGTTCTGGCGTTATTGTCGCCACCGACGAGCTGCTGAATGGCACGCATGTGGACAACGTGGTTGCATGTGGCCTGGTAGACGGATTTTTCCCGGGACATGACTGCTTCAACGATCGCCTGCCCCCCGACATCAAGGCCCGTAATCTCGGCCACGGGCGCGTTGTGTTCGATCGTCTTCTGTGCTCTGGCACCAAGGTGTGCGTGCTTTCGCGCTTCGATCACGAGTGGCTTGTCGATGCGGAGCCTGCGCGGATGGAAATCAAGCGCATCACGGCCCGGCCGCAGGGACGCCTCGCGGCAATTTGGCCGAGCACCTACGTGCGTGAGCATGCAGAGGAGCTGCCTGCGGCGCATGAGGGGCGGATTGTTCTGTAGAACGGCAATGGGAGACTTCTTTTGGGAGAGGGGAAGGCAGAATGGCGAACAATGAGTGGGAAGAGCTGCTAGACGAGGAGTATGAGCGCCTCGAAGGCGTGGAAGAAGAGGGTGCATTCGACGAGGAAGCCTGTGAGGAGCAGGCGTCGGCAGGCCGTCATCCTGCGGGGCCGTCGTCGAACCCCGCCGAGTATTTTGCCCAGGAGCATGAGGAAACGCCTGCTAGCGACGCCGAGCGGCTGGCCAAGCTGGTAGACACGATGCCCGGTCAAACGAAGATGCTCATGCGCATCCTTGATTTTTGCCGAGATCGTCGTGCAACGGACGAGGTGCTGAACGCCGTTACCGCATGGCAAAAGCTGAACTTCTCGGTGTATGAGCCTGCCGTGCTTTGCGGCCTGTTGGAGAAGGCGGGCGGTCTCGACCATGTCAACGAGGACGGGACGCCCTATGTGCAGCCCGAAGAGGGGGACGCTTCGGCGATGACCTCGGATGATGCCCAGGATAAGGTCGTCGAAAAGAAGGGCGACCAGGCAGGGGCAGCCCCGGCAGGGGAGGCTGGGTTGGTAGGGGAGCCCGAGGGCGGCGAAGTGCCTGAGGAGGACTTCGACGACAGCTGTGCGGAGCCCGAGCCGCAGAGGCCGTCGTTTTGGGTTACAACGCAAGCTGGTCTTGACCTTGTCGCTGAGCACGACCCCCGTGCGCATGTAGCGCAGATGCTTGAGGATGAAGCATATTACATGCCTGTGTATCGCGAGCTGTTGGAAAAGCTGGCCGACGGCCCTATGACGAAGAAAGAAATCGATGTCATCGTCCGGGCCAATCCCGCGTCCGGAAGCCCCCGCCGTTTGGGAGGCTATTTTGTCGACCGCCTGGAGCGCATCGAGGCCATCGAGTGGACGGGTGCCTGGTTCATCACCGAGATAGGCCGCGAGCTGCTTGATAACGAGGCCCTTTACCAGTAGCCATCCCCTAAGGAGCAAAACCATGCTAACTGAAGCAGAGAAGAACGAGGCCATCGGCACCGACGAGCTGGCCCAGATGATGGATGACCGCGCGGCCACGTACAACCTCCTGGCGCGCCTCTATCGCGTGGAGGTGGACGAGCCCCTGCTGGAGAAGCTGCGCACGGCACGATTCCCCCTGCGTACAGGCAACAAAGAGATCAACCTGGGCTACAAGCTTATGCGCGAGTACCTGGGCAGTTCCTGGGAGAATGCCAAGACCGAGCTGGCCGTTGATTACGTGCGCTCGTTCATCGGTCACGGCAACACGGCGTATTCGTGCGCCTACCCCTACGAGAGCGTCTATACGAGCGGCCGTCGTCTCCTTATGCAGGACGCGCGCGACGAGGTGGTGCTCATCTACCGCAGTGCCGGCAAGGACAAGGCCTCTGATTGGACGGACCCCGAGGACCACATTGCCCTTGAGCTGGAGTTTCAAGGCTTTCTGTGCGCCAAGGCTGCCGAGGCGCTGCGTGCGGGAAACGAGGACGAGGCGGCTGCCTATGCCGTGCAGCAGCGCAATTTCCTGGAAGACCACCTGCTTAGCTGGACGCCCATGATGTTGGCCGACCTTGATCGTTTCTCCCGGACTGACTTCTATAAGGGCCTTGGCCACCTTACGACGGGCGTGCTTCAGGAGGAGCGTAACGTCTTGGAAGAGCTGCTTGGTGCAGAGGAAGACGCTGTGGCCGAGGGGGAATAGCAGTCCATTGCGTTGACGTGGCGTGATGCGGCGAGGGTAGGCCGTGCACAATCGCCAGTGATGCCCCTGGAATACTTTTGCGAGCGACAGGTTGAGACTTCTAACGTTTCAACGGCGTGAGTGCCTGAAAAACGTTGGATTCTTCAACCTGTTGCTCGCACAGTGGAAGAAGGGGCCGTTTCGGTTGCGAAGCGGCCCCCTTTTGTGTGCGAGGCCGAGGGCGGGGAGCCGGAAGGGCTGGCTAGTTAAGTTGTAGCATCCCGCCCGCTGTCACCACGGCGTCCATCGCGATGTCGTGGGGCTCGCGGGGCAGGGTGGCGGCGGGTGGTAGAAGCTGGCAGTCGAAGCAGGCACCGATGAGGAAGGGTCGATGGAGAGAGAGTGCTTTCGAGGTGGAACGACGGGCGCTGCCGCTCCGCTTTCCGGATTTACCTGTGTCTCCCGGGCCGTAAACCTCTCCCAGCCAGGCATCGTAATACCCACCGCCGTAGCCCAGGCGCGTGCCGTGCGTGTCGAAGGCGAGACCCGGCAAAATGGCAACGTCGATGTCAGCGGGGTCGATTACGCGGTGCGCAAGCTCGGCGGGCACTGCCTCGAGAGGGCGCGAAGGCTCGCGCAGACAGCGGGGAAGAGTCTCCAGATTGGCCAGCTCGGCGACATCCACCCGCACGAATGCCAGTCTGGGGCCACGTAGGGTGATGGGCAGGGCAACACTGCGGGCGGGGCTTTGGGAGATGCTGGCTGTTTCGGGCCCGGCATGGAGTACCACATCCGATGTGGCCAGAATCTTCCTGCGGTCATCAAGTGATCCGTACTTGCCACAACCGTGTTGTGTCCCCGGCCTGCCTGAGGTTTGGGCAGCACTGTCGGTGTCGGTGGTGGCATCGGTCGTCCCGTCGAGCCCGTTTTCATTCGCAACGAAGGCCTGCATGAACCTGCCCAGGTCAAGCTCGTCTCCATGCGCCAAGTAGCAGGCGGCGACGCGTGCGGTTCCAACTTCGGGCAGCCCGAGCAGCATCTCGCATACAGCTTCGCTCTGCCGCGCTCGCTCCGCCTCACTCACATTGGCTCGCGCCTGTTTTGCCCGCTCGCGCCGCAGTGTTTTCTCTTCTTTTCGCTCAGGCAGAAATACTTGGGCGACTTGATCCACAAAGCTGTTGAAGGCACGCCCCTGTGGTTGCGACCCCTTCAACCATATAAGGCCCACATGGATGTTCGGCGCAAAGTTAAGCGGCACGAGCACGAGGTCCTGGGGCAGCGGAATATCTTGGGCATAGATAGTGATGCCTCTGCCAGCCTGGATGAGCGGGAGCACACCTGCCAGTGACTGCTGATGGCGCAGTGCCGGCTGCGGGCCATCAGATTTAGTCAATACCTGTAGCAGTGCGTTGGGAAACGCCTCGCTATCGAAGGTGTACACCACACGGCCTGCAAGCTGGCCAATCTCAACAAGCGGTTGTTTTGCAAGGGGGTCGTCGCGACGACAGACTACGTAATGCCGAATCGCACGCAGGATTCGGTACTCGATGGCATCGCCATGCTCCTCCTGCGTGCTCTCGACTCCCGAGACAATGACGTCTGCCTCGTGGTTTGCGAGTACGCGGAAGTGTTGTGAGGGGTTGCTCAGCTTGATGGAGCATACGTCGGCATCGGGAAAGCACTTCATGGCGATGCGCAGAACTAGGGAGTAATGTGCTTCGTCATATTCAATCATGCCGCTTGGACAGCCTATGGTGAAGCTCCGACGGGCCGACCACGGTGCGAGCTCGCGTTTGAGGGCCTGCTCTTCGTTGAGCATGCGCTGGTAGTGCGCCTGGGCCACGCGTCCTGGGGTGGTGAGCATCATGCGGTTACCGTCGCGCTCGAAGAGGCGCACGCCGAGTTCATCGCCCAGAGAGGCGATTTGCTGCGTCACGGCAGGCTGGCTGATGAACAGCTTACGTGCCGTCTCGGAGAAGCTGCCGTTTTCTGCAACTTGCAGGAACGTTTCCACCCGCCTGTCCACGTGCCCCCCATTTCTGTCGCGTGCCAATTGCGGATTGTAGTGCAATCCCGGCACAGCCCCTCTACCACATCAAGCTGACCTATGACATTGAGCGGACCTATAGCGTCTGTGTGTGACCCCATTGCCGCAAGCCCATCGCAGCTTGTTGCAAAAGCCGTCTATCGGGAAGTATAAGGCAAAACTTATAAACTGATAAGCGAATTCGATTTGATTGTCACTCTAGTCGGGACCATGATGCAAATCAAGCCGCAGGCAATGCGGCAAGGGGGCCAGCGCCCAATGGGGATAGCTGGCAAAGTAGAAAAGAGGACTAGTATGACTGCAGTTTCTCGTCGCAACTTTATCGCGGGTTCCGCTGGTCTTGCGGGCGTTGCCGCCATGGCGGGTATTGCTGGCGCGGCTCTGGCCGAGCAGGCTGCGGCTCCCGCCGAGGACGGCGGCCACGGTGCGGCCGAGCAGCCTGGCAAGAGCGGCTTTTCTTCGTCTACGACCGATGACATGCGCACCGCTCCTACCGACACGAGCTGGCTGACCGCTCCCGAGCCCATCTCCGATGACGAGATCTCCGAGACCGTCGATGCCGACGTCGTGGTTGTCGGCTGCGGCGTTGCTGGCCTGTGCGCTGCACGTGCTGCCGCCGAGGCCGGTGCAAAGGTCGTTGTCATCGAGAAGGCCGAGTCCTATCAGTACCGTTCTGGCCAGTTTGGCGTGTACAACAGCCAGATTCAGCAGGAAAACGGCATGGATTTCGACCCGCGCGCCGCTATCAACGCGATGATGAAGGAGATGGGCTACCGTCCCGACGAGCGCATTTGGAACGAGTGGGCTGAGTACTCGGGTCCTGCGTTTGACTGGCTCCTCTCTGCTTCCACCAAGCCGATCGACTTTATCGACAACACGGCGACGAGCTACAACCCCGACGACATCACTATCCAGGGTACGCACTTCCCCGTGCCCGAGGACTTTGACGCCTCGAAGGAGTTCTCGCCCACGTACCCGCAGGCCACGTGCACCTTTGTGCCCGACCAGGGCGGCATCCTCGAGGAGAACTACCAGGCCGCTCTTGCTGCCGGCGCCGAGTTCCGTTTCAGCTGCTGGGCTCGTCAGCTGACGCGTGACGGCGTCGCCAACGGTACAACCGGTCGTGCCGACGGCGTCATCGCCCAGACGGTGGACGGCACGTACTTCAAGGTCACGGCTGCCAAGGGTGTCATCATGTGCGCCGGCGATTACGGCAGCAACTCCAACATGGTGAAGTACTACTGCGGCGGTCGCACGTATCCCGCTGTGTGGATGAACATGGACGCCGCCGGCAACCCCACCAATGTTGGTGAGGGCCAGCAGATGGGCATGTGGATTGGCGCCAAGATGGAGGACGGCCCCCACGCTCCGATGACCCACACGCTGGGTGGAGCTCTGGGCTGCGATGCCTTCTTCATGGCAAACACCCGCGGCCAGCGTTTTGTCAACGAGGACGTTGCCGGTCAGCAGCTCTCCACGCAGCTCTATCGCCAGCCCGGTGAGTACGGCATCCAGATTTTCGACGACAACTATGCCGATCAGGTTGGCAAGATGAACTGCGCCCACGGCTCGGTCAACCACATCGTCGAGGATGACCCCACGCTTGACGGCTACGGCATGACCATCGGCAAGTACGCTGTTGCCACGCGTGAGATGGTGGAGCAGAGCTGTGACGCCATCGCGGACACCATTGAGGAGCTGGCCGACAAGCTGGGTCTCGACGAGACTGCCAAGGCCAACCTCGTGGCCAGCGTCGAGCGCTACAACGAGCTGTGCGAGGCAGGCGTCGACTCCGACTTTGGCAAGACGGCTGAGCGCATGTTCCCCATCGTGCAGCCGCCGTTCTACGCTACTAAGATTACCGCCGGTGGCATGCTCGTATGCCTGGGCGGTCTGTCGATGGACCCCGAGACGCTCAATGTCGTCGACTACGACTACCAGCCCATTGAGGGCCTGTTCGCTGCCGGTAACAACATGGGCGGCCGCATCCTGCAGGACTACCCCGTCGCTATCGGCGGCGTGAGCCACGCCACGGCCATGACCTTTGGCTGGCTGGCTGGCACGATTGCCGCCACCGGTGAGTTCCCGGCTGAGAAGACCGAGATCAAGTAAGACAAGCTGGCGGATAATGGCCTGCGTGTTATAGCAGCATGAAAATGGGGGAGGACCAGGCTGAATGGCTGAGTCCTCCCCCTTTGTTGTGTAGTGAGTGCGAGTGCTGCCGCGGCCCTTACGCCAGCCTTGCCTCGTCTACTGCCTTGACCAGGAACTCCGTCGCACCCTCGCCGCAAGGCCCGTCGTAGTAGGCGACGAAGCGCTTGTCGGCCAGGTAGCCGTGGACGAGGCCCAGGTAGGCGTCGCGTTCGGGTTCGTTGCCCCAGCTGAGGCCCACCCAGTGTCGGTGCATCCTCACGAGCCCGCGGGCTTCGGGGCCGGTCGGGTCTCCCGTGGCCATCGCACTCTTGAGCCGCTCGAGAATAGCGCCCTCGAGCCTCTTCATGTCGTTCCAGGTTGCGGGGTCCATGTCCAGGAGCCTCTCGTTCATGGCGTCGACCGCCTCGTCGCCATAGCGCTCGCGCGCTTCAGCTCCGTAGCGCTCCTCGTTTTCGCGTACCGCGTGCCAGCGCTCGAGCTGGGGCAGCACGGCACCCATGAGGGAGACCGCCTCGTCGAGGGTCATGCCCGTGTTTTCGGCCAAGCGGGGCGCACAGTCCTCGATCATGGCCTCCATGGTGGTCTCGTAAGTGTAACGCCCCTGGTCATAGCACCACTTACAGTAATGGTCGGTCTTGTGGCCCCCGGCGTCGGTTCCACAGTCCTCGGGTGTGAGGTACATCCCGCAGCTCTCGCAGTAGTGCTCGGGCATTTCGAGCAGGTGGGGGAGCGGCTCGCCGGTCACGGCTGCGATGAGCTTCAGCATGTCGATGCCCGGCGTGACCTCGCCGCGCTCCCAGCGGCTCACGGCCTGACGGGTGACGTAGAGCTTGGCGGCCAATTCTTCCTGGGTAAGGTTGTGTGCGCGTCGCAGCGCAACGAGCTTCTCGGCGAATGCCATGATGGCTCCTTTCGGCTTGGTGTGTTCGCTGCGCCCAGTATGCGCGGTGCGGGAAGGCACGCCAAGCAACCGTTTGTTGCGCGTGACAGGGCCCGTGCCCCCTCAAACTTGCTAGCCGAGAAGGCAGGGGCGCGCGTGAAGTCCCAATATGCCGCCGTGCGACTTCGCTCTATGTGCGACCCCGCCTTATGCCCGACCCAGCCTTAGACCCCCATCGACTCCATTATGCAGGTGATATAGGCGTTGATGCCTTCCTGGGTTAGGTGGTCGCCGTCTTCGGTGAGGTACTCGTCGTGGCCCTCGCTTGCGCCGTACCAGTCGATGAGCTGGACGTTTGCGTGCTTGTCGCAGAACTGTTCGACCAGGGCGTTGTTCGTCTGGCACCAGGACCCCGCCGAGCGGCCGTTGATGACCCATAGCCTGCGCGTGGTGTCTCCGTCTGCCACAAGCGCGTCGTAGAGCGGCTCGAGGTCGTTTGCCGTAAAAGGCTTGAGGTTGCCGACGTTCACCACCACGTCGGGGCCAAGTACCTTCTGGTCGCTGTACAGCTTGATGCGCTCGGCGGTGGCGGCGATGTCGCGCACGTCGGCCACGTCGATCATCCACTGCGGCAGGTTCGCTGCAAGCCTTTCGGCTGCGTCCATGCAGGCGGTGCTGCCCACGAGCGTCACCGGGTACACGGGGTCCTCGTGGCGCAGGGGCTTGTAGTCGATGGTGGTGTAGATGAGGTTGGCGTAGACGTTGCGACCCTCGCCGTTCAGGTGAATGCCGTCGTCGCTGACGTAGTCGTCGTGGCCCTCACTTGCGCCGTACCAGTCGATGACGCCCACGTTGGAATATCGCTCGGCAGCGCGCCAAATTGCCTCGTTGTAACGCAGGTAGTTGGCTGCGGGTCCGCGCACGGTGATGAACCACACATGCTTGTCGGGCGAAATCTCGGCCATCATCGCGTCAATGTCGTCATCAAGCAGCTGGCCGTTGGTGCCCACGCCAAAGATGACCGTGTCGCCCACTACGCCCGCGTCGCGGTAGCCGATGTAGGTGTCGAGCGCCTCGAACCACTGGCGTCCGCCCGCCGAGTCGATGAGACCCTGCGGGAACATCTCATTGAGCTGGGCGTTTGCTCCTAGCGAGACCGAGTCGCCGATAAGCACCACGTCGTATGTGCCCTCTGCCAGGGGCCTGCGCAGCGACGCCTGGGTGAGCACCTTGTCCTCGGGGTTGTCGCCGTTGACGGTGACGGGTGGGATAGCGACGCAGCACGCGACGCTTGCGACGATCAGGCCGCCACACGCCGCCGTCACGAAGGGGGCATGCTTCACCAAGGTGACGAGGTCCTGCAGCGGGGTGGTCTTCTCTTCTTTGTATTCCTTGCCCGCGGCCTTAAGCTGGGCGCGTTCGACCTTGCTGCCGCGGCGCTTGCGCTTGGGAACGCCGTTGCGCCAGGGCATCTCGATGAAGCGGTACGAGAGCTCGGCGACCACAAAGATGAGCGCAAGCTCGAGCAGGACGACCCACCAGGCCAGGGGCGTTGTGGAGTTGCGCTTATTGAGCAGCTCCAGGATGGGGAAATGCCACAGGTAGATGGCGTAGGAGCGCTTGCCGATCCACTCGAGCGGCTTGACGGAAAGGATGCGAGCCAGCACGGTGCCCTGCGGCACGGTGGCGGCGATGGCACCCACGGTGATGACCGAGCAGGCGAGGATGCCGCCGTAATACGAGAACGACGTGTACCCCTCAGTGAAGAGCATCATGGCGACAAGGGCGAGCGTGCAGACCCATCCGCCCACGTTGACCAGGGCTTTCTTGCCAGTGGAAAGCATGCGTGCATCAATGCGGACCGTTTTGTCAAACGGTAGCACAAACGCCAGCCAGCAGCCGATGGTCAGGCTCATGGCACGCGTGTCGGTGCCGTAGTAGGGACGCGACGGGTCCTCACCGGGCACGTACAGATATGCCATGAGCGCAGCAGATGCCAGCGTGGCCACGATGAGGCCGATGCGGATTCCGCGGCGCGGGGTCTTCAGTTTGAGGGCCGCCAGCAAAACGAGGGGCCAGATCACGTAGAACTGCGCCTCGATGGCCAGCGACCAGAAGTGCGTGAGCGGCGAGGGCGCGCCGGCGGCAGCGAAGTACGACTCGTTTGAGAAAATCTTTGCCCAGTTGATGTACATGAAGATGCCCGGCACTATGTCTGGTCGCATCTTGGTCAGCAGGGCATGGTTGAATATGGCCATGAGCAGGGACGTTACGACCACGAAAGCGATGACTGTGGGCATGAGGCGCCAAATGCGGCGCACCCAGTAGCGCATGACGTTGATGGTGCCGCTCTTGGCGAATTCCTTGAGCAGGCCCGAGGTGGCCAGGTAGCCCGAGAGCACGAAAAGGATTGTGACGCCCAGAAGGCCGCCCTGGCACCAGCTCATGTTCATGTGGTAGAAGATGACTCCGATGGCGCAGATGGCGCGTAGGCCGTCGAGCGCCTTGCTGTAAGGCTTGGCCGGGGCTGCCGCAGGGGAGCCGGATGCTGCCGCCTGTCCACTGTGGGTGCCGGAGCGGGAGAAAGTAAGATGGGTCTTGTGGTCGGCGGGGCCGGCGGTAGCATCCGCGCTGGCACCCGCGCTCGGCGCCGCGGTTGCTGAGGCGCTCGACTTGATCAAGGTGAGTCTGCGCCTATTGTGGCCACGGGCGGAAGGCCGCGAGTCGGCGACAGACACAGCAGGCATGACGGGCTCGAATTGCATCGAAGAATCCGACGCGCCCGAGATGACCCTTTGCGGCGCGCGCTCGTGCAGGCCGCTCGCATAGGCGCCGCGGCTGTAGTACGAGAAGTCGTGGCCTGCCATCTCGCGTTCGTAGAGCGCGCGGAGGGCTGTGTCATCAAGCTCGTCGCCCAAGAGGGGCAACGAGGGTATGGGAACATCATTCATGCTGCGGTCGCCTTGTCGTTTGAGCTGTGGGTAGCGACTACAGTCTAGTCCCCTACACGCTGACTTGCACCTGAAAAGAACGTGAAGAATGGGACGAGATTACGATGACCCCTTGTATCGCCAGGTAGATGGCAGTGGAGCAAAAAAGCTGGTACAAGGCACACTTTTTGGACACGAGAAGGCTGGGCATTGTTGTTTGTTGAGGTTATCATACCGGGCTTGTATGTTGGATTGTGGGGTGACAATTAGGGAGGGACGGGGCAATGGCGGCGGCTCTTCTCGGCGTGTTTGTAGTGACGCTTTTGGCATGCTCGCTTCTCGGGGTGCCAACGGTGTGGCCCTTGCTCGGGGGTGCGCTATTGTTCTTCGGGTATGGGGCAGCGCAGGGTCACAGCTGGCTGGATATGGCACGCGGTGCACTGTCAAGTGTTCATACGGTGGGCAAGATCCTCGTCACGTTTCTCTTTATCGGAGTTCTTACGGCGATGTGGCGCGCGAGCGGTACCATCGTCTACATCGTCGGTATTACCTCGGGCATGTGCTCGGGGCCGGTCATCTTGCTGGCGACGTTTTTGCTGTGCTGTCTTATGTCGTTTCTTACGGACACCTCGTTTGGCACAGCGGTCACCATGGGAACGATCTGCGCGTTCATTGCGACCAATGCCGGGGTGCCCATCTTGCTTACGGGCGGGGCTGTTCTTTCGGGGTCGTATTTTGGCGATCGATGCTCGCCTGTTTCCACCAGTTCGTTGCTTGTGGCTACGCTGACGGGAACGAGCGTCCCCAGCAACATCCCTGCTATGGTGCGCTCATCGCTCATACCGTTTGTGCTGGCATGTGTGCTGTTCTTGGGCATGGGAGTTCTGATGGACGCAGGGGCCGATGCTAGCTCGATTGCGGGGTTGTCGGGGCAAAAAGCGGTTGGCTCCACCCAGATTGCCACCGGATTCAACCTCACGCCGTGGGAGCTCATGCCTGCCATCCTGGTGCTGGGGCTCTCTCTTCTGCGTCTCGATGTATGGATCGTCCTGGCTGCGGGTTCCGTCTCCGCCGCCGTGCTTGCCTGTGTTTGTCAGGGAATGGATGTCCCGGGTGTGGCCCTTGCATGCGTGATGGGTTTCAGTCCCTTGCCCGGGCAGTCCAGTCTCATGGCGGGCGGTGGCATCGTTTCGATGCTCGCTGTCGCTGCAATCGTGCTTGTGTCGTCTACCTATGCGGGCATCTTCGAGCAAACGCACATGCTCGATGGCGTGCACGACTCTGTGGCAAACATAGCGGCCCGGTTCGGCTCCTTTGCCGCGGTGCTGCTTGCGAGTACGGCGTGTGCGGTTGTGTGCTGCAACCAGTCGCTGACCATCATGCTAGGTCATCAGCTGTCGCGAGGCTGCGAGCCCGATGCGGGCAAGTTCGCCCTGCAGCTTGAAGACACCGCCGTCGTTGTTTCGGCGCTCGTGCCGTGGTCGATTGCCTGCGCTGTGCCGCTCGCTGCGGTCGGCGCCCCGCCTGCCAGCGTGTTCTTTGCTTTCTACCTGTGGCTTGTGCCCGCTTGGAACCTTGGCGTCGAGCTGGTACGTTTTAGGCGGGAGCAAGCGGCTGTAAGGGCGGACGCGCGGTGATTTTGAAGTTGCGGCCTTGTGGAGGGGCTCGGCACTTACCCTGAGCCGCTCGTGTTGAGGGACTGCAGGAGCGGGCGACTGTTGCGGTCTCGCGCCGTGGCTTGTGGGACGGACCTGCCCTTTGTTGTGACCGTGGCTTTCCGTGCTGTTACCCCACCGCATCAAACACGCTGCAGACGATGAATCCTAGGATTGCGCCGACGCTGGCCCCGAAGGCGACCTTGACGACGGCTTCAATCACGCGGTTCTTGCGGGCGCTGAGGCTGCGCTTGCTTGCGCGGTCGACCGGCTCGCCATTGGAGAAGGCGACGATCTCGCTGTAGGTCACGAGGTCGTGGGTCTTCTTGATGCGGTCACACCATACGGCTAGGGCAAATGCGATGCCGTAGAGCACCACTGCCAGCACGAATGTTGGGGCGCTGTGCCAGCCCCAGTCGGCGCGTAGCTCTTGAAACGCTGCAAAGAATGCTGCGATGCCTAGTATTGCGAAAATCGTCATCCCGATGGCCAGGCGTTGCATGAGCGCCCAATCGTGCTTGCAGGTTTCTTCCATCTTGCTCACGTCTTCCTTGATAAGCTCGTCTACTGTTGTGTCGAACAGCGCGCTCAGCAGAAGCAGACTCTGCACGTCGGGGTAGGTGCGGTCGGTCTCCCAGTTTGAGATGGTTTGGCGCGAGACGAAAACCGCCTCGGCGAGCGCCTCCTGCGATATGCCCAGTCGTGCTCGCTGCTCTTTGATGTGCTTTGCCAATTCCATACGTCCGACTTGCCTTTCCGTTCGTGTTGCCTTGCCTTGTCGCTTTGCGTGACGCCGCCTCAAAGGATGGCGTGAGAGTTTTTAGGGTACCACCGAATATGTTTGACATGGGTTGGCGATGCGTGGGATATGCCTGCCAAAATGCTTTGACATAGGTGATGAGCTGGGATGTTGTAACTGCGTGAGTGCGGCGCTGAAAAGCTAGACTTCCACTTGCGCCTGCTGCACATGTTGCTCTTGTTCTGCTTTGCTAACGCTTTCGTTATATTAGGCCGGCTCGATGCCGTGGGGTAGCGTGCTGCGCTAAGGTTTGAGCGTGCTGTTGAGGCGCGTGCCGTTTTGGGGCTGAGGCGTTTATATCGCGTTGGATTGCCGGGCGGTTCGTGCGGAAGGTTGGAGTTGGGCGTTTGAACGGCTGGTGTGCCGGTGCCTGGGGGACGGCGCTGCATGCCGGCATGGCATCGCGCGTTATCGGAGGTTGTGAGTTGCATTTTCTTGCAGGATTTAGCCGTCAATTTATGCTGGCGCTTGGCTTGTGGCCGATTGCCTCGCTGGTGCTTACGCTGCCGGTACTCGCCATCCTGTACCGTCGCGACGGCAGGCTGCGCTTTTGGTCGGCGTTGGGAGCGTATCTAAGCGTGCTGTATCTGCTGGCGCTCATGTGCTTTACGCTATACCCGCTGCCTTCGGGCGATACCGGTCTAGGCATCACCTACGGCGTCGCCCCGCAACTTGATTTCTGGGTGTTTATCGACGACATTCGCCGCGATGGTAAGGTGGCGGTGCTGCAGCTTCTTGCCAATGTCGCGTTCTTCGTGCCGCTTGGCATCATTGTTGGGCGTGGTCTGCGCAAGGGCTTCGGCTGGGCACTTGTCTTGGGCTTCCTCGTGTCTCTCTTTGTGGAAACTGCCCAGCTTACGGGGCTTTTTTGGATCTATCCCTTTGCCTATCGCACCTTCGATGTGGACGATCTGGCATGCAACACGCTTGGGTGCGTCATCGGGTGGTGCATGGCAGCTGTAATCAATCGACTGATGCCCGTGCGACGTGACGACGGGTGCGGCCTGACCGTTGAGACACACCCCGGTATTGTGCGCCGCACGGTGGCGTTGTGCCTGGACATGACGATTATCATGTCCGTGACCGGCATCGTGTGTGCTGGCGCTCTCTTGTGCTTCGTGCTGGGGCAGATTCTCGCCGACTCGCTTACAGGCGTGAGCGCGGCTGCCGTAGGGATGTGGATAGACAGCTCGGCGGAAGACTCGAACTGGATGCTCTGGATCTTCTTCGCTGTATTCTTGCTGGTAGAACTCGTTATTCCTTGGTGCCACGAGGGAAGCACACCTGGCGGGTCCTTTGTGCGCATGACCTGCGAGGAATACTCTCGCAGGCCGTTGCGCCGAGTGCTGTTCTATGCCGTGCGCCTGGCGGTGCTCGTGTGCGCGGGTGTGTTCGCGCCCGTCGCGCTGCCCGTGTTGGTGATCTTCTACGCCGTGACCCGCCGGATGCCGTACGATTACGTGTGAGAGCGCTGGTTTTGCAATGGGATGGGTGCATGCTGCGAAATTAGCATACATTTCAGAATTTTTAAAATCGCGCCAACTGGGGTTTTGATGATTTAACATACATTTGAACTCCTGAAATGTATGTTAAATGAAAGCGATAGAGGGAGACGCCCATGATTCGACCTGCCACCGAAACCGATATGCCCGCTGTGTGGGCGCTTTACAGTGACGCATGTGATGCAATGCTGGGCACGCCGTACGACTGCGAGTGGGTTATGGGTGTGCATCCCACGCGAGAGGGCCTGCTTGCATCCGTGCGGGCGGGGAATCTGTTTGTGGCATGCGAAAGTGACGGGGCGGCGGCAGAGGGTGGCGCAACGTCGCCGCTGCTAGGCGCCTATGTGCTCAATGACGAGCAGACCAGCGGTTATGAGCACGCCGCCTGGCCGGCGGATGCAGACCCCGATGAAGTCGCGGTCATTCATCTGCTTGTGAGTGCAGTTCAGGCTCGTGGCAGGGGAGTCGCCCGATCGATGCTCGCCCATGCCACTGGAGTCGCTCGTGCCCGTGGAGCTTGTGTCATACGGCTCGACGTGTTCACCAACAACACACCTGCCCTCTCCTTGTACTCCTCCGCCGGTTTCGTCGACATTGGTCCCCACGAACTCCTCCTGAGTGAGGGCCACCACCGCACCCTCAACCTGATGGAGCTGGATTTGAGGGAGTAGATTGCTTTCTTGCTGTGCGGCGTCAGGTGTCTTCGCATCTGCGAATCAACCGCCTGCCTGGCTTCGCTGAATTTCTCCCAGATTGAATGTTGACCATGTATGGCAAGGCGTCTGCTCTGACTTTCCTGCTGCGACTCATAATCTACAATCCTGAAAAACCATAGCCTTGAAATTAACGAATATCGTTATAAACTAAATATGATTCGCTAAGGATGACATTCAACCTGAGCGAGATGCATCAGTTCCAATCGGTTGCAGCGGCTTATGGAACAACTTGGATGGATAGTGCAATCAAAGGAGGTAGTTCATGGCAAGGCGGGGCGGTCAGAGCGGCGAATCGCGTTGGGAGATTTTCTCCAAGTTGAGCGAGCGATGCGTTGCTGCCCAGGGGATTTGCATGGTGGGATTCATCTTGTTCCTGATGTTGCTTGCGAGTACGTGCTGGGCGGGATTTAACGGCAGCAAGGAGCTCTTACCCTGCGTTAATGAGGGGTGCCGCCTCGCGCTTTGGGTTGCGTTGTGTTTTGTCGGCGCGCGGTTTTTTGGGCATTCCGGTAAGGAGGGCGGCCCGTTCCGCGAGGGCAGGGCGCGCGAGCTTAAAGCCATCTCCAAGCTCGCGATTGCTTCGTCGTTTGTGCCCGGACTTGTTACCTGGTTGCTTGGAATGGCGCTGCTTGCTTGCGACGCCGATCCTGTGTTGACCCAGAGCGTTACAACGTTCGGTCAAATTATTGACTTCCCCTCACTTTACGCGGGATTTATCATCGGTGCCTTTGCGCTCATCATCAGCTATGGTTGCGTGCTCCAGCAGCAAGACGATGGGCTGGTGTAGGCAATGATTGTCACGCGACTCGACCGTGTGCTGGCCGACCGCAAGATGTCCTCGCGTGACCTCGCTATGGCTATGGGCCTGTCCGAGGTTAACCTCTCACGCATCAAGACGGGCAAAGTGAGTGCCATACGGTTCTCTACGCTCGAGGCATTGTGTCGCGAATTAGGATGTCAGCCTGGGGATTTGCTTGAATACGTTCCCGATGATGAAGGTTTGCCACACGATACAAATATATGAGCGTCGGGTACAATTGATGCAAGTTTCACTTGTCGAAGCTGGGATGACTAACTATGGTCGATGCCAGGGCAACGGCTTCCTGTGATTCTGCGAGAAAGGGGTGTGCGATGGGGTTCTTTGAGGGGTTTAGGCGTGGCATGGAAGACAATTGGACGTACGAGGTGGCGGGCAGGCAGGTTACGTGCCCGCATTGCGGATGCAACGAGTTCGAGAAGTCCAACGCGCAGCTCAACACGGCTTTCCTTACGTTTCTCGATTTTGATTGGGCTAACCGCAGCGCCACGGTTTTGATTTGCCGCAATTGCGGCCATATTGAGTGGTTCCTCGATACCAACGGTGAGCTGAGGTAGAGAAGCCAGCGCGTCGTCGGATAGGTAGACATTGGTCTGGCATATGGGCGGACGGACGTTTCCGTGTTAGCCTGTGTGCTATTGAAATATCCGCATCTGTTTGGTGCGGGCAAAAATCGTCCGGCGCACGGGGGGGGGGTTGGTCCCGTGCGCCGGACGTAATGTTGCGTACTACAGAGTTGCGGGGGTCTTTACCTCGAAGGCCCAGGCAACGTTGGCGGTCTTGTCAACAAGAACGACTGCGGCTCCATTGCGTGCGGAAATTATCTGGTCAAAGCCAAGATTGAAGAGGTCGAGTCCATTCGCATCGTAAAGGTGCGTCTTGTTGTCTGCGCCTGCGGCGGTGTAGAGCAGGCCGTTCGTGCCGCTGAGCTCGACAGCATTCTGGGGGAGAGCGGTGGCTGCGGCCTCACCGGTCGTTGCGGATGTGCCATCGGCAGGCTGCTCCGAGGTGGCCGCATCTGCGGGCGCGGCAATGCCCTCGGTAGGCTGTCCAGCCGAAGCTGCCTCTGCAGGGGCAG
>OLPY01001209.1_pt1 | contig 18751 bp, 16 predicted proteins | sample 1672481 | NCBI WGS metagenome assembly OLPY01 (sample SAMEA3136691, study PRJEB25190) | human gut metagenome | biome: human gut; feature: human-associated habitat; material: faeces | place: Austria | collected 2013 | reverse complement strand
TGCTTGAACAATTTTTACTTCAAAATATTGTCTAACTTTTGGGGGTCACTTCAGTGGGTCTGCCTGGTTGATTCGTTCTTCAGCTCCCTACGGGAGGGGGCTCCGCCCGCAGGCGGTGGAGAGAGAGCATTACCAAATTATCAGCTGCTAAACTCTCCCTCCGGCGCCTCGCGTCATCTCCCCCGTACCGGGGGAGTCTGTCTCGTAGGGGGAGACTTTCTCAAATTAGAACGCCACTTTCTTGGCGATGTAGTCCTTCAGCTCACTGATGGGCATACGGACCTGTTCCATAGTGTCGCGGTCGCGGACGGTCACGCAGCCGTCGGCCTCGACCTTGTCGTCGCCGACGGTCTGGAAGTCCACGGTGATGCACAGCGGGGTGCCGATCTCATCCTGGCGGCGGTAACGCTTGCCGATGGAGCCGGCGTCGTCGTAGTCGACCATAAAGTCCTTGGCCAACTCGTTACGGATCTCCATGGCCTTGTCGCCCAGCTTCTTGGACAGGGGCAGCACGGCGCACTTGAAGGGAGCCAGGAACGGATGCAGATGCAGGACGGTGCGGACATCCTCCTTGCCCTTGCTGTCGGTCAGGTGCTGTTCGTCGTAGGCTTCGCACAGGAAGGCCAGGGCCACACGGTCGCAGCCCAGGGAGGGCTCGATGACATAGGGGATGTAGTGCTCGTTGGTCTCGGGGTCGAAGTACTCCAGGCTCTTGCCGGAAGCCTCCTGGTGGCGGCTCAGGTCGTAGTTGGTACGGTCGGCAATGCCCCACAGCTCGCCCCAATCAGTAAACGGGAAGGCATATTCAATATCGGTGGTGGCGCGGCTGTAGAAAGCCAGCTCAGCGGCTTCGTGGTCACGCAGGCGCAGGTTTTCTTCCTTGATGCCCAGGGACAGCAGCCAGTTCTTGCAGAAATCTTTCCAGTAGGCGAACCACTCCAGATCGGTATCGGGCTTGCAGAAGAACTCGCACTCCATCTGCTCGAACTCGCGGGTACGGAAGGTGAAGTTGCCCGGGGTGATCTCGTTACGGAAAGCCTTGCCCACCTGGCAGACGCCGAAGGGCAGCTTGCGGCGGGTGGTGCGCTGGATGTTGGCAAAGTTCACGAAGATGCCCTGTGCGGTCTCGGGGCGCAGATAGCAGGTGGAGGAGGAATCCTCTGTAACGCCGATGGCGGTCTTGAACATCAGGTTGAACTTGCGGATGGGGGTAAAGTCATGCTTGCCGCAGACGGGGCAGACGACCTCATCATGGCTGGCGATAAATGCGTCCATCTCGTCAAAGGTCATGGCGTCGACGTCGACGTTCTTGCCCTGCTCACATTCAGCGATCAGCTTATCGGCACGGTGGCGGCTCTTACAGGCACGGCAGTCCAGCAGGGGATCGGAGAAGCTGGCCACGTGGCCGGTCGTCACCCAAGTCTGGGGGTTCATCAGGATAGCGGCATCCAGGCCGACGTTATACGGGCTTTCCTGCACGAATTTCTTCAGCCAGGCCTTTTTGACGTTGTTCTTGAACTCAACGCCCAGGGGGCCGTAGTCCCAGCTGTTGGCCAGGCCGCCGTAGATCTCGCTGCCGGGGTAGATGAAACCGCGGTTTTTGCACAGGTTGACAATCATGTCAAGGGTCTTTTCACTGTTCTTCATACATAAACTCCTTCCGCATGGCTGGCTGCCACACAAAGCGATTTTTTCCCACCGCGCCGGACGTTTTCCGACACGATATGGTCATTATACCATAGTAGAGGGCAGGGGACAAGGCAGTTTGAGGAAAAAAGCCGCTATTATGCCTCCCTCTGGGAGGGAGAGAGCCTTGCCTTAAGCTCTCTCCCCCCCCACCCGCTTCACGGGAGCCCCCTCCCAGGGGGCTGATGAGGTACAATTATAACAACACCGCCGCAATCTTCTTGGCCAGCTGGGTCAGTTCGGCGCGGGTCAGGGTCTTGTCAGCGGCCAGGCTGGCCAGCTCGGCCTGCACGCGGTCGATCTTGTGCGCAGGGATGCCGATACGCGCCAGCTCCTTTTGGGTAAAGGGCGGCTCGTTTTGCTTCTGTCCCAGCCGCGATGCCGCCAGCGGGTCCACGCCCCACAGCACTTTTGCCATATGTAAGCCCTCCTGTTTGTGGTAAACGTCCAAAATTTGTGCAGGTTTATCGATATTATACCAAAAAAGTCAGCAAAGCGCAAAGGAAAAGCACCGGGTTTTGCGGGCAGTTTATCGTACTATAAAATCCTTTTTAGCTGGCAAAACACCCCACCGGGGCGGCGACCTCGACGTATTGTCATATTGACGAGGTCCATTTTTGTATATTTTACTAAAAAATTGCTCACCCTGTCCAAAAATTTCAAAAAGCTGTTTCTTTTGTGAAAGAAAAAAGCTATAATCTAAGTAACTAGTTGGAATAGAACCGCGCCCGCTGCCGGGCACGGAGTATTTTTGAGGTGACCACTGATGGTTTATACAATGTTTGATCCCAAACTGCTGGACGGCGTGCAGACCGTGCATTTCATCGGCTGCGGCGGCTCCGGCACCTATCCGCTGATCCAGATCCTGCACAGCCAGGGCTATGCGATCACCGGCTCGGACGTAGAGGAGACCAAGAACACCGAAGCCGAACGTGCGCTGGGCGTGCGGGTGTTTATCGGCCACGACGCCGCTAACGTGGGCAATGCGCAGCTGGTCGTTTACAGTGCCGCCATCCATGACGACAACCCCGAGCTGCAGGCTGCCCGTGCCCGCGGCATCAAAGCGGTGGAGCGCAGCGTGCTGCTGGGCTACATCAGCCGCAGCCATCCGCAGAGCGTCGGCGTAGCCGGCACCCACGGCAAGACCACCACCACCGGCATGATCACCACCATGCTGGAGCTGGCCGGCAAGGACCCTGCTGCCGTTATCGGCGGCAAGCTGCCCCTTATCGATGGTTACGGCAAGGCTGGCAACGGCCAGAGCGTCGTTATCGAAGCCTGCGAGTACCACGAGACCTTCCTGCACCTGACCAGCGCAGTCGGCGTGATTCTGAACATTGACAACGACCATCTGGAATATTACGGCACCATGGGCCAGCTGAAACTGGCCTTCCAGAAGTTTGCGCTGCTGTCCCGCACGGTAGTCTTTAACATGGACGACCGCAACACGATGGACGTGGTCAGTTCCATCGACCGCCCGGTGGTCAGCTTCGGCATCCACGAGGAAGCCCGCATCCGTGCCATCAATATCAAGGAGTACAAGCCCGGTTTCTTTGAGTTCGACGTGCTGGAGCTGGGTGAGCCGTTCGCCCACCTGCAGTTGGGCGTGCCCGGTTACCATAATATTTATAATGCGCTGGCCCTGTGCGCCTGTGTGCGCCCCCTGCACCTAAAGCCCGAGGATGCTGTGCGCGCTGCTGCTGAGTTCCACGGCACCGGCCGCCGCTTTGAGATCAAGGGCGAGTGCAACGGTGCGGTCATCGTGGACGACTACGCCCACCATCCCACCGAGCTGGCCGCCACCCTGGACACCGCCAAGGAGATGGGCTATGAGCGCGTGATCGCCGTGCACCAGCCGTTCACCTACAGCCGCACCAAGATGCTGATGGATGACTTTGCCAAAGTTCTGAGTGTGGCCGATCAGGTGGTGCTGCTGCCGATCATGGGCAGCCGCGAGAAGGATGACGGCAGCGTGAAGAGCGAGGATCTGGCCGCCAAGATTCCCGGCAGCATCGTGGTCGACGGGCTGGAATCCGCCGCCGAGTGGGTGAAAAAGAACGCCCACAAGGGCGACCTGGTCGTCTGCATGAGCTGCGGCGACCTGTACAAAGCCGCTGACATGATGGTTGGCAAATAAGTTTTCCCCCCACAGGCTGCCCAGCCGGGCGGCCTGTTTTTGTAGAGTACGCGGGCGGATGCAAGCATCTGCCCCTACAGATCAACGGCAACTATATCATTCATTATTATAAAGGAGACTCTCCCATGAACCAGCACTTCCTGCAGCTGTATGCCGACTTTATCGTTAAGGTGGGCGTCAATGTGCGCCCGCGGCAAAATTTTATCGTGCGCTGCCCGGTCACGATGCCGGACTTCGCCCATGCCTGCGTCCGCGCCGGTTATGAGGCGGGTGCCAAGACCGTCGTTGTCCGCTGGGAGGACGACAAGCTGACCCGCCTGAACATGGAAATGGCCGACGAAAAAAATCTGACCGCCATGAAGCCCTACGAGCTGCGCAGCTACCTCGACTATGCCGAGGACCCGGACGGCTGCTGCACGCTGGCCATCCATGCCGAGGATCCAGAGGCCCTGGCCGGACTGGATGCCGGCAAGCTGAACCGTGTCAGCCTGGCCCGCCGCACCTTCCTCAAGCCCTGGCAGGAGTACACGATGAACGACCGCGTGCAGTGGTGCGTGGCCGCCGTGCCCGCCCCGAGCTGGGCCGCGAAAGTCTTCCCTGAGCTGCCGGTGGAGGAAGCCGTCGAGAAGCTGTGGCAGGTCATTTTTGACGTCTGCCGCGTTTCCACCGGCGACCCCGTCACTGCCTGGCAGGAGCATGTTGCCAAGACCAAAGCCCGCCGCGACCAGCTGAATGCCTGGAACCTGGACCATGTGCACATCGTCAGCTCCAACGGCACCGACCTGACCGTCGGCCTGGCCGACGACGCCACCTGGGAGGGTGCTTCCAGCAAGACAGACGGCGGTATTGAGTTCATCGCCAATGTGCCCACCGAGGAAGTGTTCTGCGCACCCCACCGCGAGCGGGTCAACGGCACGGTCTACGGCACCAAGCCTTACGTGTACAACGGCCAGCTGATCGAGGGCTGGCACGTCACCTTTAAGGACGGCAAGGTCGTTGAGCATGGTGCCGAGAAGAACGCCAGCCTGCTGGCCGAGCTGCTCTCCACCGATGAGAACTCCAACCGCATCGGAGAGGTGGCCTTCGTGCCCGCCTCCAGCCCCATCAACCGCAGCGGTGTGCTGTTCTTCAACACGCTGTTTGACGAGAACGCCGCCTGCCACATTGCCTTTGGCGCAGGCTACCCCACCAACATCAAGGGCGGAAGCGCCATGACCCGTGCCCAGCTGATGGAAAAGGGCCTGAACGACTCCGCCATCCACGAGGACGTGATGATTGGTGCCCCCGACACCCACATCACCGGTACCACCAAAGACGGCCAGGAAGTCACCATCTTTGTAAACGGTGAATGGGCATTTTAACTAAATTTTAATCGTAAACTTTGTAAGTGCTGCACGCTGTTGCAGCACTTTTTTATTTGACTCTCTGCCTTGTTTCTCTGTATAATAAGGATGTCGATATTTGTCGATTTTATTGCAAGGGGATATGTTGTATGAAAAAGAGAACGTTCCGTCTGGTTGCCGCGGCATTGGCGCTGGCGCTGACCGGCTGCGCCGCTGCCGATACCAGCACAGCCGCGCAGATCGAAATGCGTGTACAGGACGGCTATATTCAATATTATAATGGTACTGATTGGAAAAACCTGATCTCCACCGAAGAGCTGAAAGGCGAAAAAGGGGATAAAGGCGACCCCGGCGAAAAGGGCGAATGCGGCGAGATCGGCCCGCAGGGTGCCAAGGGCGATAAGGGAGACCCCGGCACGAATGGCATCAATGGCCAGAACGGCACCGATGGTGCAAACGGTAAAGACGGTGCCAACGGCCAGAATGGCACCAATGGTAAAAACGGCGTTGACGGCAAGAACGGTGCCGATGGCAAAGATGGCGTTGATGGCAAGGACGGCCGGGACGGCGTCGATGGCAAAGACGGTCGCAATGGTGTGGATGGCAAGGATGGCAAAGACGGTCGCAATGGTGTGGACGGCAAGGATGGCAAAGACGGCATTGATGGCAAGGATGGCCGGGACGGCGTGGACGGGAAAAATGGCACGTCTACGGTGCCGGGGATTACGCGCGAACTTTATGTCAGTACTTGCGACTACTATTCCAAGGATGGTTATTGGGGTGATTCCTCACCATACGGTGGTCACGTGCAAGTCAACAATGTTGAAAATGTTTTTATCTATCAGCAGAGTACGTTTCCCGATGATTCTTCCAAGTTTCTCCGTTTTAATATTTTGATGAATGAAGATGGCAAAGTCAACGTTACCGCCATAGCCGAACCCGGTTATGCTTTTGTAAAATGGGGTGATGGGACGACTTCTGCCACGCGAGATATTGTTTATACCGATGACGGTAATGGTGGCCTTGCCGCTTACTTTGCTCCTACTGACCCAAAATTGGATTGGAACGCTATAAGGCCCGGCTATTCAGCTTCCGCCTCACTTACTCACGCCTATAGCACTGCTGAACCTTGGATTGATATATCTTATGTATCAAGCGGGCCTTATTATCAGACTACGCAAACCATGCTGGGAACCGGCATCTACACAGGTTCCGGGGAAAATAACGCACTCGGCAAGTATATTTCTGTTGAGCACAGTTCTTCTACGACGGTTCTATACGGGAATTTGTCTGAATACCCAGCGTATCCTAATGAAGCTTACATCTATCCCGATTCGCCGCGGTACTATTCGTTAAATTCCGTACAGCAAGAGGGCGGAAACGTTTCTGCCACCCTCCGCATCCAAGTCCTGCAAGACGGCAAGCCGGTTGATCCGGAAACGGTTCTTCCTGCACTAAGCACCGTGGCTTGGCTGAAGCAGGGGGAATAACCCGGGAATTTTCTATACCACCCCCCACTAAAAATGCAAACTGCGCAAAATATGTGCGGCCTAATGGGCGCAGGATGGGCTTTTTTGCCGTGTGGGGGTTGCATTTTGTGCTCGGGTGTGGTATATTCTTATTGTTCGATGATGATTTTATTGGAAAGTGGGCCGCAAGGTCCGCTTTCTTTTTATGATGGGAGCAAATTTCATGGCAAAACAGCAAAACAGCGGCGGCGCCGTCAAAACGGTCGAAGCCCTGGCACGTCCCGTTGTCGAAGGCATGGGCCTTCGCCTGTGGGATGTCCGCTTTGAGAAGGAAGGCCCAGACTGGTTCCTGCGCATCCTGATCGACCGCGACGAGCCGCTGGACACCGACACCTGCGAGGCCGTTTCCCGCGCGATCGATCCGCTGCTGGACGAGGCAGACCCCATTGAGCAGAGCTACTACCTCGAAGTCGGCAGCCCGGGATTGGGCCGCCGTCTGACCCGCCCGGAGCATTACGAGGCACTCAAGGGTCAGAAGTGCGCTGCCCACCTCATCCGCCCGGACGAGGCCGGCCGCCGCGACATCGAGGGCATCCTGCAGGGGCTGGATGCCGACGGCAACGCCACTTTGGTGAACGGGGAAGAGACCTACACCTTCCCCGTAAAGATGGCGGGCTATGTCAAGCTGTGTGACGACGAAAATCTGTTCGATTGACGATCGACTGAAACCTATCGACTGCAACATATAATTGGGAGGAAACCAAAAAATGGCTACTGCAAACAACGAATTTTTTGAGGCTCTCGCTGCGCTGGAAAAGGAGCGCGGCCTGCCTGAGGACTATCTGGTCGAAAAGATCAAGGCCGCAATCGTCATCGCTGTGAAGAAAGACTACGAGGTCGAGGACGACAACGTTGTCGTCGACATCGACCCCGAGATCGGCGCTTTCCGCGCCAGCCTGCTGCGCGACATCGTGGAGGAAGTCGAGAACCCCCACACCCAGGTCAGCCTGGAGGACGCCCAAAAGGTCCGCAAGAGCTACAAGGTCGGCCAGCGCATGGTCACCCCGCTGAAGACCAAGGAATTTGGCCGCATCGCCGCCCAGACCGCCAAGCACGTCATCCGTCAGGGCCTGCGCGAGGGCGAGCGCAACCTGCAGTGCAGCGAGATGCAGTCCCGCGCCCATGAGCTGATTACCGCCACCGTTGTTTCCGTCGACCACGAGCGCGGCAACATCGTGCTGGATCTGGGCAAGGGCGGCTCTGCCGTGCTGCCCCGCAACGAGCAGGTCCCCGGCGAGAGCTTCAACGAGGGCGACACCGTGCAGGTCTATGTCGTGGACGTGCTGGCTACCGACCGCGGCCCCCGCGTGACCATCAGCCGCACCCATCCCGGCCTGGTCAAGCGCATGTTTGAGCTGGAAGTTCCCGAGATCTACGACGGCACCGTCGAGATCAAGGCCATCGCCCGCGAGGCTGGTGCCCGCACCAAGCTGGCCGTCTGGAGCAAGAATCCCGACGTTGACCCCGTCGGCGCCTGCATTGGTGCCCGCGGCGCCCGCGTGGAGAAGATCGTCCAGGAGCTGAACGGCGAGAAGATCGATGTCATCCGCTGGAGCGAGGACATCACCGAGTTCATCTCTGCCGCCCTGTCCCCGGCCAAGGTCGTCAAGGTCGAGCTGCTGCCCGGCGAGACCAAGAGCTGCCGCGTCACCGTGCCCGACCACCAGCTGAGCCTGGCCATCGGCAACAAAGGCCAGAACGTCCGCCTGTGTGCCCACCTGACCGGCTACAACATTGACATCCGCCCCGAATCCGGCTACTACGGCGAGGACGAGGAGTAAAAGCCAGCCGCCCAGCGGTTACCATATTTTAGAAAAGAGGTCGGCTACTTGCAGCAGCAAAAGCAAAAGAAAATCCCGGTACGCCGGTGCGTTGGATGCAATGCCCAGCGCCCCAAGCGTGAACTGGTCCGCGTAGTGCGCAGTCCCGAAGGGGAGATCAGCATTGATCTGCGCGGCAAAGCGCCGGGCCGCGGCGCCTACTTGTGCCCCTCGGCCGCCTGCCTTGCCAAAGCGCGCAAGGCCAAACGGCTGGAACGCACCTTTGAGGTCCCCATCCCGGACGGCATCTATGACCGCCTGACCGAGGAGATCCAGTGTGCGGAACAAAGCGCAAAGGAGGCGGCAGACCATGGCGAATGAACAGCACCCGCTGATGGGTGCCCTGGGGCTGTGCCGCAAGGCCGGCAAGCTGCTGCACGGGTATGACCGCGTACAGGAAAACGCCCTGCGCGGCAAGGTTGCACTGGTGCTGCTGACGGCTGACGCCAGCGAACGCACCGTCAAGCATATGAAGGAAGCCTGCGAGGGCATCGTTGCCTGTGAGCAGATCCCTCTGACCAGCGCCCAGCTGGCTATGCTTACCCCGAAACCCGCCGCCGTGTTCGGCATTACCGACGAACACCTTGCGCAGCTGTGCGCAAAACATCTTACCTGATAAGGAGGACCACAATCTATGGATTTTAAATACAAGATCGCTGATGTTGCCAAGGAGTTCGGCGTACCCACCAAGAAAGTGATCGAGACCGTAGCCCCCATTACCGGCGAGAGCTACAAGACCGGCAGCGCCTTTGGTGAAAAGGAACTGAACCTGCTGCTGGAGACCCTGACCCGCGAGAATGCCGAGGGCAGCCTGGATGCCTACCTGGCCAGCGGCGCCAAGGAAGAGCCCGCCCCGGCCCCGAAGGCCCCCGTTGAGAACAAGAAGCCCGCTGCCGAGGCCAAGAAGCCTGAGCAGAAGCCCGCCCCGAAGGCCGAGGAAAAGAAGCCCGAAGCCAAGAATGCGGAAGAGAAAAAGCCGGAGAGCAAGAAGGACCGCAAGGCCGAGAACAAGCCTGCCGAGAAGCGCAGCGAAAAGCGCGTTACCCTGCAGGAGCTGGCCGCCGACACCGGCATCAAGGAGCCCGTCAAGGCTGTGGAGCAGGTGCAGGTCAACCGTGCCCAGGTGTCTGTTGACACCCGCACCGTCGACGTGAACGTGGATAAGTTCAACGCCCGCTACGACGACCTGGCCGACAGCCGCAACATGCCCAACAAGCGCAAGAACCAGCCCACCGGCAAGAAAGAAAAGTTCAACAACCGCAACAACCGCCGCGGCCAGCAGTTTGGCCGCCGCCGTGAGACCGAGGCTGAGCGACTGCAGCGCATCCAGCTGGAGAAGGCCCGCAACGCGCAGCTGAAGATCTCCATCCCCGATGAGATCACCGTCGGCGAGCTGGCTGCCCGCCTGAAGCAGACCGCTGCCAAGGTCGTTGCCAAGTTCATGCAGATGGGCGAGATGCACGCCATCTCCGATGTCGTCGATTTCGACACCGCCGCCCTGATCGCTGAGGAGTTCCACGCCAAGGTCGAGCACGAGGTCCATGTCTCCATCGAGGAGCGTCTGTTTGTACAGGAAGAGGACAACGCAGCTGATCTGGTCGAGCGTCCGCCGGTCGTCGTGGTCATGGGCCACGTTGATCACGGCAAGACCTCCATCCTGGATGCCATCCGTAAGTCCAACGTCACCAAGGGCGAGGCCGGCGGCATCACCCAGGCCATCGGTGCTTACCAGGTCAAGAGCGGCGATAAGCTCATCACCTTCCTGGACACCCCCGGCCACGAGGCTTTCACCGCCATGCGTGCCCGCGGCGCCAACATGACCGATATTGCGGTTCTGGTCGTTGCAGCCGATGACGGCATCATGCCCCAGACTATCGAATCCATCAACCACGCCAAGGCTGCCAATGTCAAGCTGATCGTTGCCATCAACAAGATGGATAAGCCCACCGCCAACCCGGAGCGCGTGAAAGAGCAGCTGACCAAGTACGAGATCGTGCCCGAGGATTGGGGCGGCGATGTTGCCTGCATCCCTGTCTCTGCCGTCACCGGCATGGGCATCAGCGACCTGCTGGAGCGCATCGCGCTGGAGGCCGAGGTCATGGAACTGAAGGCCAACCCCAGCCGCCGCGGCAAGGGTGCTGTCGTCGAAGCCCGCCTGGACAAGGGCCAGGGCCCCATCGCCACCCTGCTGGTGCAGAACGGCACCCTGCATAAGGGCGACTGCCTGATTGCCGGCACCTCCGTTGGCCGCGTGCGTACCATGCGCGACGACAAGGGCCGCGAGATCACCGAGGCCGGTCCTTCCACCCCCGTCGAGATCACCGGCCTGACCGAAGTGCCCGAAGCCGGCGAGCTGTTCGAGGCTGTTGAGGACGAGCGCCTGGCCCGTGAGCTGGCCGACAAGCGTACCGCCGAGGCCAAGGAAAAGCAGTTTGCCGCTTACACCAAGGTCACCCTGGATAACCTGTTCGACCAGATGGCCGCCAACGATATGAAGGAGCTGCCCATCGTCGTCAAGGCTGACGTCCAGGGCTCCGCCGAGGCCGTGAAGCAGAGCCTCGAGAAGATCTCCAACGACGAGGTCCGCGTCCGCGTGATCCATGCTGGCGTCGGCGCCATCTCCAAGTCCGACGTTTCTCTGGCTGACGCTTCCAACGCCATCATCATTGGCTTCAATGTCCGTCCCGATGCCGTTGCCAAGGCTGAAGCCGAGCAGACCGGCGTTGAGATGCGTATGTACCGCGTCATTTACGATGCTATCAACGATGTTTCCGACGCTATGAAGGGCATGCTGGCCCCGAAGGTGCGCGAAGTTGCCCTGGGCGAGGCTCAGGTCCGCCAGGTCTACAAGATCTCCAGCGTTGGCACCGTTGCCGGCTGCCGTGTTACCGACGGCAAGATCACCCGCGATGCCCAGCTGCGCCTGGTACGTGACGGCATCGTCATCTGTGAGGATTCCATCGCCAGCCTGAAGCGTTTTAAGGACGACGCCAAGGAAGTGGCCGAGGGCTTTGAGTGCGGCATCACGCTGGCCAAGTTCCAGGACATCAAGGAAGGCGACGTCTTCGAGTGCTTCAAGATGGAAGAGTACCGCGACTAAGAGGGAAACAAATCTATGCCTACCAAAAACCATGGCCGTATGGCCCAGGATATGAAGCGGGAGCTGATCGCCATTATCGGCGAGATGAAGGACCCCCGCATTACGGGCGGTCTGCTGACGGTGACCCGTCTGGACGTAACGCCCGATCTTGACCAGGCGAAAGTTTATATCAGCGTAATGGGCCGCGAGGGCGGCCCTGCGCCGGTCGTCAAGGCGCTGAACAAGGCTTCCGGGCATGTCCGCACCGAGGTCAGCCGCCGTATGCACATCCGCAAGGCACCGCGCTTTGTCTTTGTAGCCGATGAGGGCGCTGCTTACGCCGCCCACATCAACAAGCTGCTGGACGAACTGGCGGTCGCGGAGGGCGGCGGCGCGGAGTAAGCGTCTTACGCAGTTGTAATATCTTCTGGAAAAGAGGAACCCTATGACTCAGAATGTAGACCGCGAGACCGTTGTTTCGCGCCTGCTGGGCACCGATGACATCCTGATTCTGTGCCACAAAAACCCGGACGGCGATACCATCGGCTCGAGCGCTGCGCTGTGCAAGGCACTGCAGCACCTGGGCAAGACCGCCGCTGTGCTGTGCAGTGATCCCATTCCTGCCATGTATGATTACATGCAGATCACCGTGTACGACGGCAGCTTCACCCCCGCCTTTGTGGTGGCGGTGGACGTGGCTGGTATCCAGCTGTTCGGCGACCACAATAACATCCAGGATTACGCCGAGCATGTCGACCTGTGCATCGATCACCACGGCTCCAACAGCGGCTACGCCTACGAAACGCTGGTGGACGACCACGCGGCTGCAGCCGCCGAGCTGCTGACCGAGCTGATCCCCCAGATGGGCGTGGAGCTTACGCCGGAGATTGCGGCCTGCCTGTACACCGGCGTGGCCACCGACACGGGCTGCTTCCGCTTTACCAACACCACGGCCAACACCCACCTGGCAGCTGCCAAGCTGATCGAGGCCGGGGCCGATGTGGAAAAGCTGAATGAACGCCTGTTCGAGTGCCGCTCTCATGCACGCATCCAGGCCGAAAAAATGGCGCTGGAAAGTCTGGAATTCTACTACGAGGACCGCTGCGCCCTCATCTGCCTGACCTGGGATCAAATCCAGGCCGCAGGTGTGGCCGGGGCTGAGTTGGAAGATTTGACCAGCATTCCGCGTTCCATCGAGGGCGTGGAGGTCGGCCTGACCCTGCGCCAGCAAAAGGACGGCAGCTACAAGATCAGCGTGCGCACCGGCCACGACACCAACGCCTGCAACATTGCACGGCGCCTAGGCGGCGGCGGACACCCCCGCGCTGCCGGGTGCGAGATCAGCGGCAATCTGGATAACGCCAAGCATGCCATACTGGAAGAAGTCAAAAAGGAACTGGACCGCGCTGAGGCGGAGAAGAACAGCTTAGAGCAGTAAATTTTGCCATCTGTTTGTAGGGGTCGATGCTCGCGTCCGCCCCTACAGAATCACGACAGGCAAGACTGCTTTATAATCGAAACAGAAAAGGAACCCTGCGTATGCAAACGCCAAACGGCATTTTGCCCGTGGATAAGCCCGCAGGCTGGACCAGCTTTGATGTGCTGGCGAAGCTGCGCGGCGCTTTGGGCACACGCAAGCTGGGGCACTCGGGCACACTGGACCCTATGGCGACCGGTGTGCTCGCCGTGTTTATCGGCAAAGCCACCGCGGCTGCCGACCGCCAGCTGAACCACGATAAAACCTACGAAGCTACGATCCGCTTGGGCCTGCGCACCGATACCGGCGACATCACCGGCACGGCGCTGGAAACAGCCCCCGTCACAGTAGGGGAGAGCGAACTGAAAGCCGTGCTGCCCCAGTTCACCGGTGAGTTGATGCAGCTGCCGCCGATGTACTCAGCGGTCAAAATCAACGGCCAGCCGTTGTATAAGGCCGCACGCAAGGGCCAGATTGTCGAGCGCACGCCCCGGCCCATCACTGTGTACAGCATTGAATATCTGGGCAGCCCCGCCCCCGGCGATTATACCCTGCGGGTGAGCTGCTCCAAGGGCACCTATATCCGCGTGTTGGCCGAGGACATCGGCACAGCCCTGGGTGTGCCCGCCACGCTGGCCGCGCTGCGCCGCACCCAGGCCGGAGAATTTGGCATCGAACAGTGCCATACATTGCCGGAGATTTTAGCTGCCGCCGAGAGCGGTGCGCTGGAATCGAACGGCTGGATGCTGCCGATCGAGACCGTGTTTGCACCGCTGCCCCAGCTGCATGTGGACAATGCCGTGAAAAAGCACCTGCTGAACGGCTGCCCTACCAGCCATTATCCCGCCGAGGACGGCCGCTACCGCGTGTACGGCCCGGACGGAGCGTTCTTAGGGCTGGCGGCCATCACCGGCGGCGTACTGAATGTAGAAAAACTATTTTGCGAAAGGGACTGAACGCCCATGCAAATTTACCACACCTTGACCCCGGCCCCCGCCCCGCAGGACAGTGCCGTTGCGCTGGGGTATTTTGACGGCGTACACTCCGGGCACCGCGCCGTGCTGGGCGCTGCCGTTACCTATGCGGCGCAACATGGCCTGACTGCCGCTGCTTTTACCTTTGAGCTGCCCGGCAACAACAGCCTGAAGGGCGGGCGTATCCTCTCACTGGCGCAAAAGCACACCCGCGTGGCCCAGCTGGGTATCGCCCAGTATTGGGAGCCATCCTTTGAGGAGTTCCGCGCCCTCTCGCCGGAGGATTTTGTCCGCCGTGTGCTGGTGGACTGCTTCCATGCAAAGGCGGTCTTCTGTGGCGACAACTTTACCTTTGGCGCTTACGCCGCAGGCAATGTAGCGCTGCTGGAGCAGCTCTGTGCCCCCTACGGCATCACCGTAGACGTAGTGCCCATGGCCCAATACGGCGGGCAGACCGTGTCGTCCACCCGCATCCGCGCCGCGCTAGAGGAGGGCCGCCTGGACGACGCCAACGCCATGCTGGGCAAGCCCTACGCCATTGATTGGGCTGTGACCCACGGCAAGGGCATTGGCAGCGGCAAGCTGGGCACGCCGACCATCAATCAGAACTATCCGGCCGAGGCTCTGCAGCCCTGCACCGGCGTGTACCTGACACGGATTCTGCTGGACGGGCAGTGGCGGCCCGCCGCTACCGGCATCGGTCGCCGTCCCACCGTGGACAGCAGCGCCAATGCCGCCGTCACCTGTGAAACCTTTGTGCCGGACTACATGGGCAACGTCTATGGCCAGACCCCGCTGCTGGAGTTCCATAAATATTTGTGCCCGGTACGCAAGTTTAACTCCATGGACGAGCTTGCTGCCCTGATCCACCACGCCGCCGAGGAAAGCAAGGCTTACTTCGCGGCACAGCACTGAAAGGGGAGGGAAGCACGATGTCGGATGGAAAAACCGCCGTACTTACGCGGAAGTCCCCATTGGAAAAGTTTGCGTCTTTCTGCGGCAGTGCAGCCGCCTGGCTGGCAGCGCTGGTGCTGTTCGGGCTGGCAGCGGCTTCGCTGATCGCGCGGATGGACTTGCTGGATGTTTCCACCTTGGCCGAGGGCAAGGCTCTGCGGGTGGGGATCTCGCTGCCTGAACTGTTGCTGTTTGTGGTGCTGACCGCTTTGTTGGCCGGACTGTGCCGACTGCTGCGCGGGCTGGATGACCAGAAAAAAACCAACCGGCTGATTGCCGGGGCGGCTGTACTGGAATTTGCGCTGGCGTTGTGGTGGGTGTTCTCCCAGCAGATCTACCCGGCGAATGACCAGGAGACAGTCTGGAAGATGGCTGAGGCGCTGGCGAGCGGGGATTTTTCTGCTTATGCACCAGACAGTTACGGCTGGACTTATTTCCAGACCTGCCCCTATCAGGGTGCTATGGCACTGTTTATGGAGCCGTTTATCCGGTTGTTCGGCAACGGTGCGCTGCGGGCATGGTCGCTGTTTGGTGCCATTTCCGCCCCGGCCTGCCTGCTGGCGCTCTGTTGCATTGTCAGGGAGTTTGGTGCCAAGCCTCGCACCCAGTTGCTTTGCGCAGTGCTCTGCCTGCTGTTTGTTCCCATTCCGATGTATGCCTCTTTTGTGTATGGCACTTTACCGGCCCCGGCCATGGTGTTGTGGGGCGGCTACGGGTTGCTGCGTTTTATAAAAGGCGGAAAATCGAGCTGGCTGGCACTGCCCTTTGTGCTGTTCCCACTGGCCGTACTGGCCTATCAGTCGGCGCTGATCTTTATCATTGCTGTCTGCATCGTGGCTGCGTTTTCCGGCTTTGGGCGCAGCGGCAAGCAGCTGCTGCGCGGTCTTGTGCTGGCAACGTTGCTGCTGGCCGTGCCGGTAGCCGTGGAAAATATCGGCCAATCGGTATTTTTCAGCCGTGTGCCGATTCCATACTCCACCGGCATGCCTGCCAGCGCCACGGTGCTTATGGGTATCCACAGCGGTACCTATTATGGGCCAGGCGGTTTCGATGGAAGCAGTTGGAACCTATTCTGGGACAACAATGCCGACACCACCGCCGCCAATGCGGCGGCGGTCAAAGGCATTGGCGAGTACTGGAACACCTACCTGCACAACCCCAAGGAGGTCAAGTTCTTCCTGCAAAAGACCGCCTGGCAATGGCTGGACCCCTGGTTTGAGGCCCTGACGATGAACGGCCCGTCCATCACGGTGGCCGGGGGCGTGGGCTGGCTGGCCACCGCGTTGGGCGGCGGTGTGCTGTTTGCCCCGGTACAGGCCGTGTTGCGGGCACTGCTGACTTTTGTATATCTCTTTGCCGGCTGCGGCACTTTGGCGCTGCGCCGCAAAACCGGCGGTGCTGTTTGGGCGCAGCTGCTTGGCATCGCGTTTTTCGGAGGCTTTCTCTTCCAGCTCGTCTGGGAGACCAAGAGCCGCTACTGCTTCCCGTTCTTTGTTTTCCTGCTGCCCCTGGCTGCGGTCGGCTTTATCACCGCGCTGCGCTGGGCAGAGGATAAGTCTGCAAAATAATTGTAAAATACCTGCATCCTGCCCCTTGTAATTTGGGGGAGGGTATGGTATACTTATGACTGTTACCGTGGCTCGGTTTGGGGCGTATGCCTCTAGGGTTCCAACTACCCCTTACTGCGCTTTCGGCAAATCTATATTTTTTTGAAAGAGGTATTTACCATGAGCCAGAAATCTGCTATCGATAAGCAGCCCATCATCGCCAAGGCAGCCATCCACGAGGGTGACACCGGTTCTCCGGAGGTTCAGGTTGCTCTGCTGACCGCTCGTATCAACCACTTGACCGAGCATCTGAAGACCAACAAGCATGACAACCACAGCCGCCGCGGCCTGTTCAAGATGGTTGGCCGCCGTCGTAATCTGCTGGCCTACCTGCAGAAGAAGGACATCAACCGTTACCGTGCCCTGATCGCTGAGCTGGGTCTGCGCAAGTAATTTCCGCAAAAACGGGCAGGGTGCATATGCACCTTGCCCGTTCTTTTTATAGTAACCCCTGTTCTAGCATCCCTTATTATGGACGAAGGCCGCCCCGCCACTGCCGTTTTGCGCAGTAAATCGAGCACCCAAGCATCTGGCTTGGCTGCTGGCTTTATTGCTCAAAACCGGGGTGCGGTCCGGCCACGACATATCATCCCAAACGAAGGAGAAAACCTATGGCTTACGAATTTGCTTCCCGGCTGGAAACCTTCCCCAAGTACCGCAAATTTGAGACGACCTTTGCAGGCCGCCCCTTTGTGGTCGAGACCGGCAAAATGTGCGGTCTGTCCAACGGCAGCGCCATGATCCGCTACGGCGAGACCTGCGTGCTGTGCAACGTCACCATGAGCGACAAGCCCCGTGACGGCGTTGATTTCTTCCCCCTGAGCGTGGAGTTTGAGGAAAAGCTGTACGCCGCCGGCCGTATTCCCGGCAGCTTTATGCGCCGTGAGGGCCGCCCTGGTGAGCATGCCATCCTGTCCTCCCGCGTGGTCGACCGCCCCATCCGCCCGCTGTTCCCCAAGGATATGCGCAACGATGTCTGCGTGACCATGACCGTCATGAGCCTGGACCCCGATTGCTCCGCTGAAATATCCGGCATGAACGGTGCCTCTCTGGTCATCGCCATGTCTGATATTCCCTGGGGCGGCCCCATCGCCGGTGTGTCCGTCGGTCTGGTGGACGGCGAGATCGTGCTGAACCCCACCAAGGAGCAGCGCGAGCACAGCGACCTGTCCCTGACCCTGGCTGCCAGCGAAGAGAAGATCGTTATGATCGAGGCCGGCGCCAACGAGGTCGACGAGGAGACCATGATGAAGGCCATCCGCGCCGGTCACGAAGAGATCAAGAAGATGCTGGCCTTTATCAACAGCATCGTGGCCGAGATCGGCAAGCCGAAGAAGAGCTTTACCCCCGTGGAGCTGGATCACGCCCTGCTGGCCGACGTGTACGCCAAACATCTGGACGAAGTCAAGGCCGCCATGGACACCGACGACAAGAACGTCCGCGACGCCGCTATGCTGCCCATCATGGATGCCATCGCTGCCGAGCATCCCGACCTGACTGCCTCTGACCTGGATCTCATCAGCTACAAGCTGCAGAAGAAGGTCGTGCGCACCTGGCTGCTGGAAGATGGCAAGCGTGTTGACGGCCGCGGCATCAACGAGATCCGCCCGCTGGCTGCCGAAGTCGGTCTGCTGCCCCGCGTGCATGGTTCCGGCATGTTCACCCGCGGCCAGACCCAGGTCCTGACCATCTGCACCCTGGGCTCTACCAAGGACGCCCAGCTGATGGACGACCTGTCTGACACCCAGTACAAGCGTTACATCCATCACTACAACTTCCCGCCGTATTCTGTCGGCGAGGCCCGCGCTCCCCGCAGCCCCGGCCGCCGCGAGATCGGCCACGGCAACCTGGCAGAGCGTGCCCTGATCCCCGTGCTACCTGACCAGGCTGAGTTCCCGTACACCATCCGCTGCGTGTCTGAGGTCCTGTCCTCCAACGGCTCCACCTCTCAGGCATCCATCTGCGGTTCCACCCTTGCTCTGATGGACGCCGGCGTGCCCATCAAAGCACCGGTTGCCGGCATCTCCTGCGGCCTGATCACCGACGGCGACCCGCTGCACGGCGGCCGCTGGATGACCATGCTGGACATCCAGGGCGTCGAGGACTTCCACGGCGACATGGACTTCAAGGTCGGCGGCACCCGCC
>OLPY01001206.1_pt1 | contig 18771 bp, 15 predicted proteins | sample 1672481 | NCBI WGS metagenome assembly OLPY01 (sample SAMEA3136691, study PRJEB25190) | human gut metagenome | biome: human gut; feature: human-associated habitat; material: faeces | place: Austria | collected 2013 | reverse complement strand
GTAACAAGGTAGCCGTACCGGAAGGTGCGGCTGGATCACCTCCTTTCTAGGGAGATTGCCCTATCATTCAGAAAAGACCGAGTCCGGAGCAGCAGAGTCCGCCGGACGAGGCCCCGCCTGGACAGACGTTTCCGTCCCAGCATCCGGCTCCCGGGATTCCCGGGCACCTTGAGAGCCGCATAGCGATTCGAAGCGAAGATATCAACATATCTTATCTCCATGTCATGAAAGACATTAGCGCATAGCAATTTACGCTGCATTCCCAAAGGAATCAGCGGGGAACGCTTGCGCATCTTCATGGCGGATGAAAGCAATTTCCTTATTTTATTCCATTGATACAGATACCATGTACCATCATGCTCCAGGCCTTCCGCCCCGGGGGATTCCCCCGAGGGCGCAAGGTATCATGGGCGCACGGCGGATGCCTTGGCATCGGAAGTCGACGAAGGGCGCGGCAAGCCGCGATAGGCCCGGGGGAGGCGCAAACGGCCTTGGATCCCGGGATTCCCGAATGGGGGAACCCAGCCGCCGTCATGGGCGGCTACCGCGTGGGAGACCATCCCTTGCGGGGACAACCGGGGGAACTGAAACATCTAAGTACCCCGAGGAGGAGAAATCAACCGAGATCGCGCGAGTAGCGGCGAGCGAAAGCGCGCGAGCCCAAACCGGATACGGCGCCAAGGCTGGGGCCGTTGCCTATCCGGCGTTGCGGGACGCAGAGCCCGGGGCCCCCAGGCCCCGGCCGCAGTCAGAAAACCACGTTCGAGCGGAACGGCATGGGAAGGCCGGCCGCAGCGGGTGAGAGCCCCGTACGCGAAGGACGAGGACTGCGGTCTGCGATCCAGAGTAGGGCCGGGCACGTGAAACCCGGTCCGAAGCAGGGGGGACCACCCTCCAAGGCTGAACACTCTCCGATGACCGATAGCGAACCAGTACCGCGAGGGAAAGGTGAAAAGCACCCCGAGAGGGGAGTGAAACAGCGCCTGAAACCGTGCGCCCCCAAGCAGCGGGAGCCGTTCTGACGACGGTGACCGCGTGCCTTTTGTAGAATGAGCCTGCGAGTCGCGGCATGCGGCGAGGTTAAGGGACACCGAGCCGCAGCGAAAGCGAGCCTGAACAGGGCGATTTGAGTCGCATGCCGCGGACGCGAAGCCGGGTGAGCTATCCATGGGCAGGGTGAAGCGGGGGTAAGACCCCGTGGAGGCCCGAACCCACTTCGGTTGAAAACGGAGGGGATGACCCGCGGATAGGGGTGAAAGGCCTATCAAACCCGGAGATATCTCGTTCTCCCCGAAACAGCTTTAGGGCTGGCCCCGGGCATTGACCATCGGAGGTAGAGCACTGGACCGGCGAGGGGGCCTCACCGCCTACCGACCCAGACCAAACTCCGAATGCCGATGGTTCCGACCCCGGGAGTCAGAGCGCGTGGGCTAAGCTGCGCGCTCGAGAGGGAAACAGCCCAGACCGCCCGCCAAGGCCCCAAAGGCCGTGCTAAGTGGCAAAGGATGTGCGCCCGCCCAGACAACCAGGATGTTGGCTTAGAAGCAGCCATGCATTCAAAGAGTGCGTAACAGCTCACTGGTCGAGTGGGGGCGCGCCGACAATGCGCGGGGCTCAAGCACGGCGCCGAAGCGGCGGAATCATTCATTTGATTGGTAGGGGAGCTTTCCATGCCGGGCGAAGCCGGAGGCGCGAGCCCCGGTGGACGGCATGGAAGTGAGGATGCAGGCATGAGTAGCGAGAGAGCGGCGAGAAACCGCTCCGCCGAAAACCCAAGGTTTCCTGGGCGAGGCTAATCCCCCCAGGGTCAGCCGGGAGCTAAGGCGAGGCCGCAAGGCGCAGCCGATGCACGACGGGCAGACATTCCCGTGCCGGCGCGGGCGCGCTACGACCGATGGGACGACGGGGAAGGATACGCGAGCGGGGTTCTGGACGTCCCCGTGAAAGCGCGTAGGGAGGGGCCCAGGGAAATCCGGTCCCCACACATCCCGAGACGCGAGACGAGCCGCATGGCGAAGTCGCGGATTCCATGCCTCCTAGAAAAATCCCTAGGCAGCGCCCACGCCGCCCGTACCAAAACCGACACAGGTGGGTAGGAAGAGCATTCCGAGGCGATCGGGGCAACCATGGTCAAGGAACTCGGCATAATCGTCCCGTAACTTAGGGAGAAGGGACGCCCCCCAGCGTGAACCGGCTCGCCCGGGGAGCGCCGGGGGGCCGCAGCGAAAGGGCCCAAGCGACTGTTTACCAAAAACACAGGACTCTGCCAAGCCGCGAGGCGAAGTATAGGGTCTGACGCCTGCCCGGTGCCGGAAGGTTACGCGGATGCGTTAGCACTCGTGCGAAGCGCTGAAGCCAAGCCCCGGTAAACGGCGGCCGTAACTATAACGGTCCTAAGGTAGCGAAATTCCTTGTCGGGTAAGTTCCGACCTGCACGAACGGCGTAACGACTTGGGCGCTGTCTCGACCATGGACCCGGTGAAATTGCACTATTCGTGAAGATGCGAATTACCTGCGGAAGGACGGAAAGACCCCGTGAACCTTCACTGCAGCTTGGCATTGGCCGTTGGCTCGGCGCGTAGAGGATAGGCAGGAGGCTATGAAACCGGGGCGCCAGCCCCGGCGGAGCCGCCCTTGGAATACTGCCCCCTCCGTTCCGGCGGCCTAACGCGGCGCCTTATACCAGGGCCGCGGACCGTGCCAGGCGGGTAGTTTGACTGGGGCGGTCGCCTCCCAAAGAGTAACGGAGGCGCGCAAAGGTTGGCTCAGGACGGTCGGCAACCGTCCCGAGAGCGCAAGAGTGCAAGCCAGCTTGACTGCGAGGCGGACGGGCCGAGCAGGTGCGAAAGCAGGCTCTAGTGATCCGGCGGCCCAGAGTGGAATGGCCGTCGCTCAACGGATAAAAGGTACTCCGGGGATAACAGGCTGATCTTGCCCAAGAGTCCACATCGACGGCAAGGTTTGGCACCTCGATGTCGGCTCATCGCATCCTGGGGCTGAAGTCGGTCCCAAGGGTACGGCTGTTCGCCGTTTAAAGCGGTACGCGAGCTGGGTTCAGAACGTCGTGAGACAGTTCGGTCCCTATCCTCCGCAGGCGCAAGTGGATTGAGGAGGTCTGCCCCTAGTACGAGAGGACCGGGGTGGACGGACCTCTGGTGCAGCGGTTGTCGACCAACGGCACGGCCGCCTAGCTACGTCCGGCACGGATAACCGCTGAAGGCATCTAAGCGGGAAGCCGTCTCCGAGATGAGTCCACTCTCCGGTAAGGGCCCAGGTAGACCACCTGGTCGATAGGCCGCAGGTGCAAGCGCGGCGACGCGCTCAGCCGAGCGGCACTAATAGCCCGAGCTCTTCGCATCCTCGATGAAAAGCACCGAGCGCGATGCGTGATCTTCTCCCGTGCCCGCCATGCGGCCGCCAGGGTCGCCCCGGACAGGGGTTCCTGGCAGGCTTCATAGAGAGGCCGCGGGGGAGCGCCCCCCGCGAGCGCGACCACAGAGGCGGGGATCACCCGGTCCCATCCCGAACCCGGCAGTTAAGCCCGCCTTCGCCGAGAGTACTGCAGCGCGAGGCTGCGGGAGGGCAGGGCGTCGCGCTCGCGGAGGGCGCTTTTCTATATGCGCCGGGAGAGGCCCGCGGGGGGGATGTCCCCTTGCGGGCCTTTCTGTGTTTCGGGGAGCATTGTCCGGCGGGTCGCCGCGATCGACACCGTGGGCCGCCGACCTGGCCGGGGTTCGATGCGTCCGGGGCGTGCGTGCCCAGAGAATGGATGGATTTCTTTGTTTCTGCAAATGGTGTTGCAATAGCCCCGGTTTAGCCGGTGCTAGTCTTGCTTCCGGGGTTATTTGGCATTTAGTCTAGATCGATTTCCAAGGAATCTTGGTCCTCGAGTTCGAAGCAGTAGTCGGGTATCGCTGATTTTGGGTCTTCTGCTGGCTCAGGGAGCAGTTGATAGGGTAGCGACAAGGTCTCTTCGTCGCCGGTATCGACGGTGATTTTGGGGTCTCCCAATACGGCTATTCGGTTGTATAGCGCAGTAGTCTTATCTTGGATTTGAGCGTCGATGTGATAATGGCCGCAGAACCAATGGCGGTAAGTCAGTCGGTCTTGAATTGTTTGGAGCCAATCGGTGTATTCGTCCATCGGGTGGATTTCCAGGCGACCGGTGTGCTCCGATATGCCTTGTGCGCTAGATGATGGCGCACAATGGGTGATGACGAAGTCGCAAGCCCAATCTGCTGCATCAAGTGTCTCAAGTGCTGTTGCTCGTTCCTGCTCATTTGGAATTTCTTCGGTGAACCATGTTTTGCCCTGGATTCGATGCGTCCTGTCGTATTCGCTTGAGGTTGCTCCGCCTATCGTGAAGATTCGATATCCGTCGATGTTGAACAATTGGCCTCGTTTGAGGTGGAGGACGCTGGTTGATACTTGATGTACCGCTCCTCCATTCCATGTGGTTTCGGGAAGGCTGTTCAGCAGGCTGAAGCCCTCATGATTACCATCAACAAATAGGGTTGTGAAAGGTCTGGCGTCAAGCCAGCGGAGCCAATATTGCTCGCTGGCGGAGTTGTTCCACACAAGGCCGAAGTCGCCGCAGATGATCACGTAGTCATCTTTGGTCAATCCAGCGGTGTTGAAGCAGCTTTCCGAGAGTTTTGCGATGTCATATGAGGCATGGATATCGCCCGTCACGAAGATGCTCATAAGCTGGATTCGCTTCTAGAACAGCGAGGGCGTTTGCGCGGCAGGGGCCGGCTGTGCGGCTTTCGCTTTACGCGTGGAGCGGGCTGGCTTCATCTGCTTGATCTCCTCAAGCTCGTTTTGCATCGACTCGCTGCGTTCGAGCAGGGTTTCAAGCTTCTCGGCGAAATCGGACAGTTGCAGCGCCACGCTGGTTTCTTCCTCTACGTAGCGCTGTAGCGCCTCCGTGATTGCCGCGGTTCGCGTGATGCCGCGCTTGCTGGCAACCTCGTCTACCGTTTCGGCCAGCTTCCGATCTACCCATGCGGCTAATTGACGTTTGTCTTGACTGTGCTCTACTGCCATAGCTTGTTCTCCCGATGCTGCGTTTGTGTAGTGTGATTAAAGCTATGGCACCAGTATAGCCGGTATAAGACGGTTACCGCTATCGTTTTCCGGAATCATTATATAAGTGACCGTTTGTTGGTCTTGCGGGGGATGCTGTGCGATCTATTGCAGGGGTGTATCGGTAACCGGCCTGCAAGGTTTGGCGGTGCGGTATGCAAGATGCGGGCAAGGGTTGTGCAAGATGGCGGCGTCATGCTGGTTTGCGAAGTGATTTGCGCTTGAAAGGAACCGGTTATGGCTACCATGAATATCTGCTTGTCCCACGATGCGGCGTTTCGCTGGCTTGTGCGGAATCGCAATCCTCGCATCACGGGGAACAGGACCACGGCTCGGGTGCTGCCTTGCACGTCGCCGTTTGTTTCCGAGAGCAGGACACTGCGTTCGCTTTTGGGTATCGAGGATGGCAAGCTAGAGGTGCTTGTCCGGACTTCGGCGGGCAGACGTGACGGTGATTGCTTGCGGTCCCATTATTCGGGAAGCGCGTATCCAGCAGGATCGTTCGTGAAGGTGCCTGTTGAAGGGTTCGGCGCGGTTTGCTGCTCGTCCCCTGAGCTGACGTTTTTGCAGATTGCGGTCAAACATACCTTGCTGGAAACGGTCTATATGGGTTATGCGCTCTGCTCGTCGTATCGAATCGATGCCGATGCCGAAAACGGGATCGCTTTACGAGAGGGCGATGACGAGCCGCTGACGTCTGTTGCGAGAATCGGGCAGTACCTGGCGAAGGTCGATGGAACCTATGGGTCGGCGAAGGCGCGTCGTGCCCTTGCCCATGTGCGAGATGGATCGATTTCGCCGACGGAATCCGCGATGGCGATGGCCCTGAGCATGCCGCGACGTTTCGGCGGGTTTGCGGCAGGGGATGTGGTTCTTGGCGAGAATGTTGCAGGAAGAGGCTGTTTGTCGGTGGCGGAGGGCTCGGGTACGTCTGGCCGCATGCTGACCGTGCGTTCAACGAACCGAAGGCGCGATGTGGCGGCGTTGAACATCTCGCTGCCTGATGGAATCGGCGGGCGAAGGACGAATGGCCCTGCCTGCGGCATCGATGGTCCGGAGGACCCTGAGGAGTTTCCCGTGGCAGCGTTTTGCGCGCGCCATGGCGGCACCACGTTCGATCGGGGAAGCGAGGCTGCGGATGCAGAGGGCGACCAAAGGGCAAAATCGGCGATTGGAGCCGCAACGGCGGGTGCGAAGGATGCTCGAGACGCAAGGAAGACGGATCGAGAGGTTGCGGCATCGCGTAATGAGCATGGAGGGTTGCAACGTCGAGCGATATTGGTGCGTCCTGAGCAGGTTCACGAATTCGACGCTTATGTGCAGCTATGCGAGAAGGTTGCAAGGAGGATGCGCCGTCGAAGCGTGCCGAGGGGCGGTTTTGCGGGGCACCGCGAACTTCAGGAAGCAAGATCGTGCGAGGCGACGGGCGTATATGGGGAAGTGGGTGGATTGCCGGCATTCGAGGATAAAGCCGAAGCTAAACAGCGGGCGAAAGAAGCTCGTCAGCTTGCGAAAAGGGTCGAGCTCTGGCAAACGCTCGTCTGCTTCAGCGCGTTTCGCCAAAGCGAGACCGGCAGCAGCGTGAACGTATTCGATCCTCCCCCTGATCGCGTCTGCGCGCGTAGAGGGGAGGGCGAAGACCTGCCTCGGGAGTAACCCTGGCCTTTCCGCCGATGGAGTCGACGGCAGCGATACCGGGAGGGCGGCATCATGGCGCGTGAAGGTTCGAGCTCGCCCCGAAATCACGCTGGCGGATGCTAGCCGGTGTGACGTATCTCGATGTAAGTTCGTTCAACCCTCCCTTCTCGTCGACGGCGTAGTTAGCGAAACCGGTGAGGGCGACATGTTGATGGGCAAGATTGTGTTAACGAATGCCTGCCATAAACTCGATGCTTGCTGTGTGTGTCGGTACTCGATCTTCCCGGCAATCGTGTTGGCAGATAGGTTGCTTTCTGAATAAAGCATATCCCGGTGCCAGGAATTACCGATGATGGGAAGGCTTGGTCGTTATAATAAGCAGCGCCATAGATACTGATGACGGAACATGACAAAAGGCAGCATTATGGATACCGTAAAGAACATCTTCGCGCAAGCCCGTCAGACGGGCGCGCAGCCGGTTTCGTTCGAGATCTTCCCGCCGAAAGGCGAGCTGAGCATGGAGTCGGCGCGCACGATCGCACAGGAGCTTGCAAAGCTCGATCCCGCGTTCATCAGCGTTACGTATTCCGCGGGCGGCAGCGGCAACAAGCAGGCCACCGCTGAAATCGCCGCAATGATCCAAGACGATTATGGCGTCCCCACTGTTGCTCACCTGACCAGCGCAGGCGCATCGCAGCAGTCGATTTCAGCGGCTGTCGCCGACATGAAGGACCGCGGTATCCGCAATGTGCTTGCATTGCGCGGCGATCTGCCGGAGGGCTATGAAGCCGGTGATTTCCGGTATGCCAAGGACCTTATCCCGGTGTTGGCGGACGCTGGCTTTTGCGTGGGCGCCGCCGCGTATCCCGAGGGCCATATCGATTGCGACTCGCTTCGCTTGAACGTGGAGCATCTGAGGCAGAAGCAGGATGCGGGCGCAAGCTTCCTGGTCACGCAGCTGTTTTTCGATAACGACTGCTTCTATCGTTTCCGCGAAGGGGCCGAGGCCGCCGGTATCACAGTGCCGATAACCGCAGGCATCATGCCGTTCATGAGCAAGGCGCAGATCCAGCGCATGGTGTTCATGTGCGGGGCTTCGCTTCCCAGCCCCATCATCAAGCTGCTCGCGCGATATGAGGACGACCCGGCAAGCTTGCGTCAGGCGGGCATCGAATACGCGTGCCGCCAGCTGACCGACTTGCAGGCGCATGGCGTCGAGGGGCTGCACGTGTACACCATGAACAACCCCGAGATTGCCCGTGCCGCCTCGTGCGCGTTGAAGGTGGCGCTGGTTTCGTGATGGTGCGTTATGGACGTCTTGGCGCAGGGGGCGCGCCTGATGCGCGGCTCGATCGCAGCGAGGCGCTGAGATATCTGGGATACACGGGTCAGCAGGTCGATGAGGCGCTGCTGACCCGTTTCAATAGGCTGGCCGATGAGTGCGAGAGGGTTATCACGCCTTCGTTCGCCTGGAGCGTCTTCGATATCGATGAGAAGCGAACGTGTTGGGAGGCGCCGGAGCCTGCGACAACGGGTTCGCCTGACGCCCTTGATGCGGCGATGGGTGCGGTCAAGAGCCGCAGCGCGGTGTCGAGCGCGGAAGCCGAATGCGGGAAAGGGCTCGTGCCGCAGGTGGCTTTGGAAGGCTGCGATCTTGTCCTCGAGGGCAACAGCATCGCCGAGCATTTGCGCGGGGCTTGCAAGGTTGCGCTGATGGCGTGCACGCTCGGCGCCGTCAGCGAGCGGGAGATGCGAAAGCACGAGGCCATCAGCGTGGCGGACGGCGTGATGTTCGGAGCTTGCTGTTCGGCGCTGGTCGAGGCGGCAGCGAACATCACCGAAGATGTCATCGTCCGCTTCGCCCATGATATGGGTCTGAGCACGAACTGGCGTTTCAGCCCCGGCTATGGCGACTTGCCGCTTAATGCGCAGCCGGCGTTTTTGAGGGCACTTGATGCGAGTCGGCGCTTGGGCATTTCGGTTACGTTGACGAACATGCTCGTTCCGGTGAAAAGCGTTACCGCCGTGCTAGGTTTGTTCGATGAGCCCGATAATGGCGGCGAGGCGCGCGATGCTTGCGCGGTTTGCCGTTTGAGAGATGGTTGCAAGCTAAGGGAAAGAGGGATTACCTGCCATGGGAGATAGCGTGTACACGCACAAGGAGCTGACCGGCGGTTGGGCGAAGGCGGCACAGCTGCCCCGGCCCGATTTGTCGGGGCTTGCCATCAAGGACGAGCATTTGAAACGAGCGCTGCTCGGGCAGGATTTTCTGGTGGTGGACGGGGCCATGGGCACGCAGCTGCAGGAGCGGGGCCTTGCCGATGCGGGGCAGATCCCCGAAATGCTCAACTTCTCGCATCCCGACGACATCGCGGCCATCCACAAGGCCTATGTCGATGCGGGAGCCGAGGTCATCACCACGAACACGTTCGGTGCCAACCGACTCAAGCTGGAAGGTGTCGCGAGCGTCGAGGACGTGTATCGTGCGGCTGCCGAATGCGCCCGCGCCGCCGGCGCTCCCTATATCGCGGGCGATGTTGGTCCGACGGGCGCGCTTTTGGAGCCGATGGGAACCATGAGCTTTGAGGAGGCGTACGACCTGTTCGCCGAGCAGGTGCGCGCCGTTGCCGCCGCCGGCTGCGATGTGGTGCTGATCGAGACCATGGCCGACTTGCGCGAGGCGAAGGCGGCGCTGCTGGCAGCTCAGGAGAATTGCGATCTGCCGGTGTTCGCCACCATGACCTTCGGCGAAGACGGGCGCACCTTTTTGGGCACGTCGCCGGAGGTGGCCGCAGAGGTGCTTTCGAGCATGGGCGCGCATGCCGTGGGTTTGAACTGCTCGCTTGGTCCGGCGGAGCTATTGGGCGCCGCGCAGGATATGGCGCGTCGTTGCCGCTGCCCGTTGATGGTGCAACCGAACGCAGGCCTGCCGCGCGTGGAGGACGGGGTCACCGTGTTCGATGTGTCGCCCGAGGATTTCGCCGCGGCTATGGAGGGCATGCTCGATGCGGGCGCCTCGATCATCGGCGGTCTCTTCGAAACCGTTCTCGGCTTCTTCTTGAAGCCGCTGCGCAGGTTCTTCCCGTCCATCGTTACGGGCACGGTCGTCCTCTCCATCGGCCTGAGCCTCATCAGCGTGGGTGTCAACGCCTTCGGTGGCGGAAGCGGCGCCGTTGACTTCGGTTCCTTCGAGAACTTCTGCCTGGCCCTCATCGTCCTGGCGGTCATCCTGTGGGTGAAGCACGCCACGGGCGGCTTCCTCAGCGCTTCCTCGATTCTCATCGGCATCATCGTTGGCTACATCGTCGCCGCCATCATGGGACTCGTCCTTCCCACGACCATCGTTAACGCCGACGGTGTCGAAGTCACCAAGGCATGGGTTCTGAACTGGGACAAGGTTGCCGACGCCGCTTGGTTTGCCATCCCGAGCCTGATGCCCATCGCACCCGTGTTCGACATCCGCGCCATTGCCCCGGTTCTCGTGATGTTCGTCGTCACCGCTGTTGAGACCGTCGGCGACATCTCCGGTGTCACGCAGGGCGGCATGAACCGCGAGGCTACCGACAAGGAGCTCTCGGGCGGCGTCATGTGCGACGGTCTGGGCTCGACGTTCGCCGCCTTCTTTGGCGTATTGCCGAACACCTCCTTCAGCCAGAACGTCGGCCTGGTTGCCATGACCAAGATGACCAACCGTAAGGCCCTGGCGTGCGGCGCCATCTTCCTGATCCTGTGTGGCCTGTGTCCGAAACTGGCCGCCGTGGTCTCTATCATGCCCCAGTCGGTCCTGGGCGGTGCGGCCGTCATTATGTTCGCTTCCATCGTGGTGAGCGGTATCCAGCTGATCACGCGCGAACCCCTGACCCCGCGCAACCTCAGCATCGTGTCGGTTGCCCTGGGCCTGGGTTACGGCATCGGCGCCAACTCTGCCGTGCTGGCCGGTGCCCCCCAGATGGTCAGCCTGATTTTCGGTGGTTCGGGCATCGTCGCCGCAGCCGCCGTGGCCATTCTTCTGAACATCGTGCTTCCCAAGGACGAAAAGACGTTCCAGAAGGATGCGAGCATCTAAGCCCTGCTGCACATCCACGCCAACACAAAGCCCGGCCGCGCGGTTCAAAACCGAACGCGTGGCCGGGCTTTTTGGTATCCGTACCCCTGGTATCACCTTTGTGGCAGCCAACTTAAGAGGGCAACCCCTCGAATCCTCGAGACACATGATCCTCAAGTACCCGCAGGTCTTCGACGGTGTCGACGTCAAAGAGCTCCCATTTGCTGGTGACCTCAACGGTCCGCACACGCTCCTTGTGGGCCTTGGCCACGTACCCGCCGCCTTTACCGAGCGGCAACACGCGCAGCTCGTCAAACGTCCAAGCAGGAAACAGCACTGGGGCCCCCGGCGTGCCCTCAAAACTCGCACGCCAGATGAACTCGGGGTCCTCCTCGGCGCGGCGAAGCAAGGCGGCGATGCTGGCCGGGCTGATGAGCGGTTGATCTGCCTGTACAAACGTCACTGTTGCACAGCCGTCCATGCCCTCTATACCCAAACGAACGGTGTCGTTTCGATGGGGTTCATCGTGCAGGATGGCATCGACTCCAAGCATGCGGCACACCTCAGCCACCTCGGCATGGCGCGTGACCACCACGCGTCGGCTGAAAAGCCCGTCCGTGGCCCGAATCACATGCTGGATCAGCGGCACACCATCCAACTCGGCCATAAGCTTGTTCGATCCAAACCGCGTGCCCATGCCTGACGCCATAATGATGCAGCCATGCGCAGGTTTATGGCATACAGGCGGTTGCGTCATGATAAGGCTCGCTTTGCTGATTCAGCGGTTGGGCAGGCCCGATGGGCCTTTACACCTCGGTTGATACGTTCCCCACAGTATAATGAGAACGTCCGTGTAATCCTCGAGCGATGAGGAGACTGCCATTATTACCTTCCAAAAATACGTGCGTCCGCAGACCTTGGAAGAGGCTTGGGAGCTCAATCAGAAGCGACGCAACTGCATCGTGGCCGGCATGATGTGGCTCAAGATGAGCAGGCGCTCTCTGAGCACCGCTATCGATCTGTGCGACCTGGGCTTGGACTCCATCGAGGAGACTGAGGATGAGTTCCGCATCGGTGCCATGGTCACCTTGCGTCAGCTCGAAAAGCATCCCGGTCTGGCTGCCTATTCCTGCGGCGCGGTGGAAGCCGCGCTCAAGGACATCGTGGGCGTGCAGTTCCGCAACGGCGCCACGGTAGGCGGAAGCCTCTGGCGTCGCATGGGCTTCTCGGACGTGCTCACTCTATTCATGGCCATGGACAGCTACGTCAAGCTCTACAAGGGCGGCATCGTGGCATTGGAAGAATTTGCGAGCATGAAGTCCGACAACGACATTCTTGTGCGTCTTATCATCAAGAAGCGCCCGGGTGCATTTGCGTACCAGGCGGTACGCAAGCAGCGCACCGACCTGCCCTCGCTCAACTGCGTGGCAGCCAAGGTTGGCGACGAATACCGCGTTGTGATTGGATCTCGTCCGGCGCGCGCGATGGTACTCCGCGACGAAAAGGGCATCCTGACCGGCGGCATCGTACAGGAAAGTACCGCCGCATTTGCCGACTATGCAGCCAACAACGTCGCTGTCGCAGGAAACATGTGGGGCAGCGCAGAGTATCGCAAGGCTTTGCTTGCGGTGCTGACGCGCCGTGCTTTGACGGCTTTGGGGGAGGCACTGTAATGGAAGTCCAAATCAAGTTGAACGGAAAGACCGTTTCCGACGACATCCCGGCCGGGATGTTGCTCATCGACTTCGTGCGCGCACACGGCTGCCTCAGCGTCAAACGCGGTTGCGAGACGTCTGCCTGCGGTTTGTGCACGGTCCTGCTTGACGACAAGCCCATCTTGTCATGCTCCATGCTGGCGGCGCGCGCCGACGGCCGCAGCGTCTACACGCTGGAGGGCCTGCAGGCAGAGGCATCCGAATTCGTGGGCTTTATTGCCGACCAGGGCGCCGAACAGTGTGGCTTCTGCAACCCGGGCTTTGTGATGAACACCATCTCGCTGCTGCGCGAGAACCCCGACCCCACGGATGACGAGATTCTTGCGTACCTGAGCGGGAACCTCTGCCGCTGCTCGGGTTACGAGGGCCAGCTGCGCGGCATTCGCACCTACCTGAACAGCAAAAACGCAGGGGAGGTCCAGCATGGATAGGCCCGAGTACACTTCCGTGGGCAAGTCGGTTCGCAAAAAGGACTCGATGCAGCTGCTGCTGGGCAAGCCCGTCTACACCGAGGACATTGTGCACGACGCGCTGGTGGTAAAGCTGCTGCGCAGCCCCCATGCCAACGCCATCGTGCAAACCATCGATACCTCGAAAGCAAAGGCCGTCCCCGGTGTCGTTGACGTATATACCTGGGAGGATGTGCCAGGCGACCGCTTTACCAACGCCGGCCAGACCTACCCCGAGACCAGCCCTTACGACCGTCTCATCATCGACCGTCACGTACGCTATGTGGGCGACGTCGTGGCCATCGTGGCCGCCGAAAACGAGGAGGCCGCCAACAAAGCCCTCAAGCGCATCAAGGTAACCTACGAGGTGCTCGAGGCCGTTCTGGACTTCCGCACGGCCAAGGACAACCCCATCCTGGTGCACCCCGAAGACGACTGGCGCATGTTCCAGGACTTCGGTGGCGACAACAAGCGCAACCTCATTTCCTGCGGCGACGACGGCAGAGGCGACATCGAGGCGGTGCTTGCCGACTGCGACATCGTGATGGAACGGACCTATCACACGAAGGCCTACAACCAGGCCATGATGGAGACCTTCCGCACGTATTGCGAGATGGACCGCTACGGACGTCTGCATGTGATCTCGTCCACGCAGATCGTCTTCCACGTTCGCCGCATCCTGTCGCATGCCCTGGGCATCCCGAAGGGCCGCATCCGCGTGGAGAAGCCACGCATCGGCGGCGGCTTCGGCGCGAAGCAGACCGCAGTGTCCGAGGTCTATCCCGCATTCGTCACGCTGAAGACCGGCCGTCCCTCCCTGTGCGTATTCACGCGTGAGGAGGCCCAGACCTGCGGCTCTCCTCGTCACGAGATGCAAATCAAGGTCCGCCTGGGCGCCAACAAGGACGGCCGTATCCGCGCCCTGCACGTGGACACACTGTCGAACACGGGCGCCTACGGCGAGCATGGCTGGGCCACCATCGGCCTCACCGGCCACAAGTCCATTCCCCTGTACACCGGCTCACTGGAGGCGTACAAGTTCACGACCAACGTGGTCTACACGAACATGCAGCCCTCTGGCGCCTACCGCGGTTTCGGCGCGACGCAAGGTCAGTTTGCCGTGGAGACCACAGTAAATGAGCTGGCAGAGACGCTGGGCATGGACCCCATTGCACTGCGCCAGCAGTGCATCGTGCACGAGGGCATGGCCATGCCGGCCTACTATGGCGAGGTCACCAACTCTTGCGCCCTTGACCGCTGCCTGGAGCATTGCCGTGAAATGTTCGACTGGGAGGCCAAGTATCCCGTACGCGACATGGGCAACGGCAAGGTCCGCACCGCGGGCGTCGCCATATCCATGCAGGGCTCCGGCATCTCGGGCATCGATACGGGATCGGCCACCATCAGGCTCAACGACGACGGCACGTACATGCTGGCCATCGGCGCAGCCGACATGGGCACGGGCTGTGACACCATCCTCGCCCAGATGGTCGCCGAGCACATGGAATGCCCGGTGGACAACATCTACGTGTTCGGTGCCGACACGGACGCATCGCCGTATGACTCGGGCTCTTATGCGTCTTCCACCACCTACGTCACGGGTATGGCCGTGGAAAAGGCCTGTGACCAACTCAAAGAGCGTCTGTGCGCCATTGCCGCAGGCATTCTTGCGTGCGATGCAAGCGAGTTTCAGTTCGAGGGCGACTGCGTGCGCCGCGCGAGTACGGGCCAGGCCGTCCCTCTCACCGACATCGCCGAGAAGAGCCAGTGCAACAACAACCTGCTCGCCGAAGCTACCGCCACGCACTCCTCTCCCGTCTCCCCGCCGCCGTTCATGGTGGGCATGGCCGAGATCGAGCTCGATCGCGAGACCGGCGTGGTGGAAGTGCTGGACTACGCCGCCGTTGTCGACTGCGGCATCCCCATCAACCCGGCACTCGCGCGCATCCAGGTAGAGGGCGGTATCGTCCAGGGCATCGGCCACACGCTTATGGAAGACGTGACTCGTACGCCCAAGGGCAAGATTCGCGAGTCGAGCCTCTTTACCTATCGCTTGCCTACGCGCCTCGACACAGGCCGTCTCAATGTCGAGTTCGAGCACTCCTACGAACCGACGGGCCCGTTCGGTGCCAAGTCCATCGGCGAGATCGTCATCAATACGCCTGCACCCGCTATCGTGCAGGCCATTTACAGGGCGACGGGCGTCTGGCATCGCGAGCTGCCCGTTCTGCCGGAGCACATCTTGCTCGCGAAACCGGAGGGATAGCCATCCTGTACGAATCCTTGCACATCCAGCGAGGTGTGACGGCCATCATCGGCGGGGGAGGCAAATCCACGCTTCTGCATGCTTTGGCAGATGAGCTGTCAAAGCATGCGCGCGTGATTGTGGCCACCAGTACGAAGATGTATGTCCCCGACTGGTGCTGTGTGTTGCTGAGCGCCGAGCTTGGCGATGTCGAATCGGCGCTCAAGACAAGCCCTCTTGTGTGCGTGGGTTCCATTCATGAGCCCACAGGCAAATTGGATGCTCCCCGCATAGCGTTTTCCGACCTGGCGGGCATTGCCGACTACGTGCTGGTTGAGGCCGACGGGGCAAAGAAGCTGCCCCTCAAGGCCCATGCTGAACACGAGCCGGTGATTCCTGCATGCACAAACCGCGTGGTATACGTAGTGGGAATCGACGGTGTGGGTGTGCCCATTTCGCAAACGTGCCATCGCGCCGAGCTCTATGCGCAGCTTGCAGGCACTTCGGTAAACGAAACAGTGACCCCCGAAATGGTGGCTGCCGTTTTGGAAGCCGAGAGCCTGCACGATGTGGTCTTGATCAACAAGGTCGAAACCGAGTCCGACTGGCAAAAGGCCAAGAGCATCGCGGCCCTTGCTAAAACGCCCGTCATCGCTGGAAGCCTGTGGAGGAACGAGTTTCGATGCTTACACTGATTCGCGGGGCGGGTGACATCGCCAGCGCCATCGCGCTTCGCCTTCGCCGGTGCGCCATCTCCGTCGTCATGACTGAGATGGCGCACCCCCTCACCGTGAGGCGCACTGTGGCGTTCAGTGAAGCTATCCATACAGGAAGATGCCAGGTAGAAGGCATAGCTGCCGTTCTTGCACGAGATGGCAGCCATGCATTGGAGCTGCTGAGCGGCAGCGATGTCATACCTGTCCTGATCGACCCCGCATGCATGTGCCTCGAGGCGATAAGGCCCGACGTCGTAGTTGACGCCATCCTGGCCAAGCGCAACGTGGGCACATCCATGGATATGGCGCCCATCGTAATCGGAGTTGGTCCTGGCTTCACCGCCGGCGAGGACTGCCATGCCGTAGTCGAGACCATGCGCGGCCACACCCTCGGTCGCGCATATTACACGGGCAGCGCCCTTCCCAACACCGCCATACCAGGTCTTGTGGGCGGCTATGCAGGCGAGCGTGTGCTGCGCGCGCCGTGCGAGGGAGCCTTTCGCGGCATTGCCACGATTGGAGACCATGTTGAAGAAGGCCAGGTCGTGGCCTATGTGGACGAAACCCCCGTGGTCGCCACGCTCACAGGCGTGTTGCGGGGCCTGCTCGCCGACGGCGTCCAAGCCAAAGCAGACCTGAAGTGCGGCGATGTGGACCCGCGCGATGACAACGGGTACTGCCAGCTGGTATCCGACAAAGGACTGTCTGTTGCTGGGGGAGTGGTGGAGGCCATCCTGCACCTGTCCGGCACATTCTCTCATCCTGCAAAGCCGTAAGGGAGTTTGCAATGCGCGATATCGCACAACACATACTGGATGCCGCAACCACTGGCTGCGACTTGGTACTGGTCACCGTTGCCGAAAGTGAGGGCTCCACGCCACGCAACGCCGGATCGCAGATGTTGGTGTCCCATGATGGCCTGGTCTGCGGGACCATCGGCGGCGGCGCAATGGAGGCCCGCGCCATTACTCAAGCGCGCGGCATGCTGGGTCAGACCGCATGCTACATGGAAGACATGACCCTCAGGCAACAAGCCAATAGCGGTCTTGACATGCCCTGCGGTGGCGACGCCGGCCTTCTGTACACGCCCATAAGCGGCAACAACGCTGTGTGGAGCCAGGTGTCGACAGAAATTCTGCATTGCTTTGACCAGCGCATTGCGGCATCTCTGGTGCTTGCGTGCCACGATGAAGCCTCGCTCTTCGCGGGCAAAGTTGCCCTGATTGGTGCCACAGGCCAGGTTTTGGCAGGCGATAGCAACGCATCTGGCCAAAAATTCGTTGGGTGCAAGCAGAATTGCATCATAGAGGGCCACCTTGTGATGCCCGTGCCCCTGCCCGTGCGCGCCATTATCTTTGGCGGCGGACATGTGGGGCACGCCACGGTTGGTGCCCTGTCTCGCGTCGGCTTCGACTGCACGCTTTTCGACTGCCGCCCTGAATTCGCCCGGCCCGAGCTGCATCCCGGCGCGCATGAGGTCATCTTGGGCGACTACCAGGATATTGCCGCGTCCCTGACGTTTGACAAGCACGACTACGTCTTTATCATGAGCCACAGCCACAAGTTTGACTATGCCATACTTGAGCAGGCTCTTCGTCAGCCTTTGGCCTACGTCGGCTTCATGGGTTCTCGCCGAAAGATTGCCATGGCGCGCGATCTCATGCATAAGGCAGGCATCCCCGATGAGGTGGTCGACACCGTGCATATGCCCATTGGCCTAGAGATTGAAGCAGAGACGCCTGAAGAAATCGCCGTGAGCGTTGCGGCCGAGTGCATCCTGCATCGCGCAACTCACTAAACCCTCAGGTCACGACTGCCCCCCAAATAATGCCGCTACGCACTTCGGCCTCGCGACGGAAAGAAGGTGCCCCGATGACTCATCCGTTTCCCTATGGGACCCGCGAACTCAACTACCTCTCGCAGGCCGATGCCGACTTCGCCGCAGTCATAGCACAGTGCGAGGCGGAGGGTTTCAGGCCCGAGCGCCCGGTGGATGAGGACGCGTTCCAATGCCTCGTGCGGTCAATCAACGACCAGCTCATCAGCCTCAAGGCCGCGGCGACCATCTGGGGGCGACTGACGCAGCGATTTGGCAATCCCGTGAGTGCCCACGCCCTCGCACAGGCTGATCCCGCCGATATCAAAGCATGCGGGACGACCTTCAAGAAGGCCGAGTACATCCATGACATCGCTTGTAAGACAATAGATGGAACGCTTGACCTCGAGGCTTTACGTCACGAACCCGATGAGGTCGTCCTCTCCACGCTCCAGGGCCTGCGAGGCATCGGTCGATGGACAGCCGAGATGCTCCTCATCCATTGCTATGAGCGTCCCGACGTCATCTCCTATGGCGATGCGGCCATCAGACGGGGGCTATGCACCCTCAAGCACATCGACCCCAATGAGCTTACCAAACAACTGTTTGACCAGCTCACAGCCTCATTTCATCCATATGGAACCACAGCTTCCATATACCTGTGGTGGCTTTCGAAGCAGTAGGGGAGCAACCGGAGAAGAAGCGAATTGTTTACACTCGTTGACTGGGTGATTTCGTTCGCTTTCTTTCACCGGTTTCGGCTTGGGGTATTCTTTCGCGCATGACTGAGCGACGGAAAGGAACTGGTACTTATATGTTGTGGCTCGCCCGCACAATAGTTCATGCCGTAGATGCAAACAATAATCCGAAGTACCGCGAGGCCGTTGGTGCCAAGGCCAGCGTTGTCGGCATCATTCTCAACGTGCTGCTCTGCACCGGCAAAGCGGGCATCGGCGTGCTTTCTGGCTCGGTCTCCATCGTCGCAGACGCATTGAACAACTTGTCTGACGCCGCTTCGAACATCATCAGCCTCTTGGGATTCAAGCTTGCAGCCAAGCCTGC
>OLPY01001204.1_pt1 | contig 18813 bp, 9 predicted proteins | sample 1672481 | NCBI WGS metagenome assembly OLPY01 (sample SAMEA3136691, study PRJEB25190) | human gut metagenome | biome: human gut; feature: human-associated habitat; material: faeces | place: Austria | collected 2013 | reverse complement strand
GATCCATTTCCTCCTGATGTATTTCCACCATTGTTAGTTGATCCACTTCCTCCTGATGTGTTTCCACCGTTGTTAGTCGATCCATTTCCTCCTGATGTATTTCCACCATTCGAGTTATTATTATCTTCTTCAACCTTTAATGTATTAACTACTATTTCTTTGTATTTAGAAGCATTTGCTAAGCTATTATCTATCTTAAGTTCTACATAGTATTCAGTATTTCTTGCAAATAATCTATACTTAGTTAATTTTATTTTGTATACTGTAAACTCTTTAGTTTCTATAGTATCAACTATTTTAGAGTTCCCTTTCTTTAAATCTTTGACAAAGTTTGTAAAATCTTCTGATTTAACGTCTTTAACTTCTAATTCTACAGGTGAATTTAAATCTCCTTGTCCAGATACTGGTGTTACTATGTTAGTGTCTATAATATTAGCTATAACATCTGGAATTACATCATCCTTTTTAAAGTCTTGTACAGTTACTTCAAAGCTATCACTTAGATTACTTCCATCAGTTGTAGTAGCTGTAATAACTACCTTACCTTCACCTTTTGCAGTTACTTTAGCAGTATTTCCTTTTGCTTCAAGATTTAATATATTAGTATCACTTACAGACCACTTTATATCTTTTATATCTGCTTCTTTGTTAACAGCTGCATTTATTTCTTTAGAAGCTCCTAAGTATAAATTATTAAACTTATTGCTTATCTTTATTTCACTAGCAAGTGTAACGCCTTTAACTACTGTTACTGTTATTGTCTTAGTTGCTGTTGCTCCATTTTTATCTTTTACTCTATAAGTTACAGTGTAGTTACCTTCTTTTTTAGTATCTACATTATTTTTTACTACTTCTACACTTTGTGTTAAGTCTTTATCTTCTTCATCGTATGCAGTAACTATACTTAAAGGATTAAACGCATCACCTAATTTTATAGTTGTATCATTTGCATATATTACAGGTACATGATTTATTGAAGACATTTTAGGATTTACTTTTACAATACTTTGTACTCTTGTAGTTTTACCTTTGCTATCAGTTGCACTGTATAATACTCTATATTCTCCTGCAAGATTAGTATTTACATTACTATCTACAACTAATTGTATATCATCATCTTCATCAGTTACATGAACACCAGCTCTTGGGTCAAAGCTATCTCCTACTTTTAATGTATGGTTTTTAACTCCTGAGATTACAGGCGCTTTATTAGCTATTACATTTAAATTAACTTGTATTTTAGCTTCATTTCCATAAGTATCTACTGCAGTATATGTTAATACATAAGTAGTGTCATTCTCTGGATCTAATTCAAGAGCCTTATCTGTAGATACTTTTACTTCTAATTCTCTTCCCTTTGCATCTACTGCTTTAACATTTTCTAATGGTTTAAATATATCTCCACCGCTTATTGTTATATTTGTTTGTAGTGCTTGCCCGTCTCTAGTTATAGTAGGAAGATCTTTTACATTTGCATAATCTACATATACTTGTATTTCTATAGGTTCAGATTTTTCATTATAGCTATCTATAGCTCTACATTCTAAGCTATATAATCCTGGTGTTTGTTTACTAAATGTTGTTATTACAGGCTTATTACTTTGAGATAAATCTTTAACTTGTAATTCAACAGCATCACCATCTATATCTTTCATAGTTATTCCTAGGTTTTGAGGTGTTAATTCTAATTTTTCACCTTCTACTATTTTTATAAAGTCTTTAGAAGAGGTTATAGTTGGTGCTGTATTTAAGCTAAGAGTTTCATCATCTGATACTACTCCTAAATCACTATATTCCTTATTTGTTACAGATAAGTATTTATACTCATCTTTATCATTTGGAACTACTTTATAAGTAGTTCCTCCTTGTTTTGTAGTTTTATCACTTGCTTTTAAATCTAACTCAAATACTTCTATTTTATTTCCTAACTTAGGTAAAGAGTTTTCTGATGTTATAAGAACATCTATAGTGTTTGAGTCTTGGTTATATGTGTAATCAGCTAGTATATCATTACTGCTATCTTGATATTCATTACTTGCTAATCTAGCTTGAACTTGTGGTTTTATTAAGTCTTTTATACTCGACTCACCATTAGCAAGTTTTACATTTCCATCTAGTTTTACACTAAATTGTATTGACTTTGGTATATCTTGTACGTTATCTATAGATACTTTTACAGTATCTCTATCTATTTTTTCTACATCTAATTTTAACTTGTTCCCAATATCAGTTGATTTAACATCATTTGCCTTCATATTCGGGACTGCATAAATAATTGCAGCTGTAGAAGTTAAAGCTAATGTAGATACAACAGCAGTTTTAACTGACGATTTTAATTTCCTCATATGTCTCTCCTTCTTAAAAATGTCTATCTATTCTCAAATGCCTTTTTTACAGTATTTTGATCTATTTCCATTACTTTAGCAGCTGATGATCTCGCCTTTGAAGTAGCTAAATCTATTGTTGGTAACTTACTTAAATCACTTGGTAATTCATATAAGAAGGTATCACTTACTAATCTTTGTCCAACAGGAGCTCCAGTAGAGTCTAGCTTATTGTATCTATATAACTCAGCCTTAACTTGACTACCTTTTATGTTTTGTTCTCCATTTATTATTGCCTTTTCTTGTTCTGGTGTTATCCAGTATATCCAACTACCTTGTGCTACTTCACCTAACTGTGCATCTTCTGGTAATTCTGCAAGAAGTATAACTTGTGATTGTAATGCATAGTTTCCATCTTTTTCATTTAATACTAATGGTACGTTAAATGCAGGATCACCTCTATATTCACCTGTTATTAATATAGAACCAGCTGGTATTGTCTTATCCTTAGCGTATGTGTAATCTGATTTTAATCTACCAATACCGTTTGTATACTTACCATTGTTGTAGCTTCCTATTTCTATGTTATCTCCAGGTTGTCCTAATAACTCAAGTTCACCTATAGATATAGTTTTTGCACCTTTTGCTACTAACTTCACATATTGAGCATTAGTTGACCATAATTGTTTATTTGAATCATTTCCGCTTTCATTAAAGTAAATTGTGTTTTCTTTTGTAGTATCAAATTTTCCTGAGTGAACTTTAGTCCATTTTTTATTATCACTACTTACTAATACTTCATAATCACTTATTGAGTCATATGTTACTTCTTTATTTTTAGTAAATAACCTTTTAAATGAGAATTTCTTAGCAGTAGTATTTCCTGGAGTATATTTTAATCCTACTACTTGTTTGCTAGTTCCCATATTTATAGTTACATATGGATCTCCACTTAAAGTTTGTCCAGTGTTATCAGTTCCAATAGCACCGTTATAAACTGTTGATGCATCATTATCTTTAATATTATTTATTGAACCATCTTCATTGTGTCCATGTCCTGTATTTTCGTGAACTGTATCATCTGGGCTTATTGTATTAGTATCAAATGTCCAATCCTTCTTAGCTAGGCTTCCATCATGAGTAACTTTTACAGTACCTAATTCAAATTCACTACTTTTATTTAAGCTATAGTCGTAAGCTTTTACTTTATATGTGAATGTTCTATTGTTTACTGAATCTATAACATCTTTGTACTCAGTTATGTTACTTTCTTTATTTCTTTCAACAAATCCAACAGGAACTTCTTTAAATCCAGTTGCAGCTGCTTCTTTTCTTATTATTTCATAACCTAAAATCTTATCATTATCTTTGTTTACACTTATATTAAGTGGTACACTCTTTTGATTTAAATAAGTCTTTTCTGTTACTTGGTTACCTTTGTCATCCGTTCCGAAGCTAGCACTTACCGCTACATCATCAGCCATAGTAATTGAGCTCATATCATTTTTACTAATAGCATCTAATTTCTTTCTTCTAGCTTCATCATTTATATATTGTATATCTCTAGTTTCAACTGGATAATCCATTTTATTTAAGTATTCATCAGTTTTTGGACTAGCTACTAATCCCCAAGCCTTAAAGAATGGTCTTAAATCTTTTTTAACCGCATCTGAAGCTCTCATTATATATGTTTGAGCAGTTTGGTCATATCCTGTTTCACTAGGAGCTATACCTTTTTCCCTAGTTATTCTATATAATTTAGAGTAGAATGTATCGTTATCTAAATCACCATCACTATTTGTTTTTATCATATTATAAGTATAAGTATCATCATATGCTAAGTGTAATTGCCAGAACATTGCAAGTCCTGTTCTACCCTTTGGTACACCTACACTTTGTGAAGTTACTCTATCATATACATCTTCATATCCATTTCCATCTTCTATTCTAGATGAGTTTTCATCGTTATATGTTTGAGTCATAAGTGCTAAAATATTATTTGTAACCTCTGCATATGTTAAACCTGGTCTATCATGAACATGCCCTATTTCATGACCTATTCCCCATCCGAATAATTGTCCATCTTCAGAATTTATTAGCTTTCCATTTTCATCTAATTTAAATGGCACACCAGTCATCATACCTGCACTAGAACCATAACCTATACCAACATGGTGACTTGAAGCATACATAAATGCTCCTGTAAACATTCTTTGATATTTGATGTTTATACGGTTTCTAGGAGCTCTATTGGCATTAAAGTATTCATTTTCACTCTTTCCACCAAGTTTTTCTAATTTATTATTAGTTATTTTTCCATCGCCATCAAAGTCAACTGGGTTTTCTAATAATCCTTGTTGTGCATAAGATATTTTCATTATTTGTTCCCAAGCAAGTAATGTATCATATACTCTTTGAACTTGTTCTTCTTCACTAGATAAACCACCTTGTATTCCTTTTAATACTTGGTCTGCTGGTAATGATAAAGTTATTCTTTCTCCTTCAATATCTGTAGTATTTAATATTGAAGTTTCAGCATCATATCTATAAATATTGTTTATCTTATCTTCAGCAGATACTTGTGATGGATATCTACTTGGTAACGTAGCTACATAAGATTTTAAGTTTTTAATATATTCTCTTATTAATTCTTTTACTTTTTGTTCATTTGCAGCCTCATCTATAAGATTATTTACATTTAAGTGTGGTATTTCTGTTCCACCACTAACTCTTACTTGTACATTTTGTACTTCATCATAATTAGAGTCAAAGCTTAAGTATAAGTTTCCACCTTTTTCATAATCCATATTAAACTTAGATTCTGGTATTACTATTTCATTTTTACCTACACTTAATTTTTGGTTATAAACTTGGTAACCTGTACTACTTTCTCCATTATGTTGTGTTATAGCTAAGTTAAATTTAGTATCTTTTCTACTTGAACCTATATAGATATTTACTTTATCACCAGGTTTTACAGCTACACCTAACGCTTGATAATTATTAGACTGTCCTATTGTTTGTCCTTGATTTCTTATTCCTGAATCTAATATTTTTATATTATCACTTAAGTTAATATCATTTAATAAATCTTGTGCTCTTTGTAAGTCTTTAAGTAGTTGATCTTGATCTGGATGATATTCCATAGATTCTGGATCTATAGTTTTTGCTCTATTTATAAGTTCATCTATTTTTTCTTGTGTAACACCTTCACTTAACTCTAACATTAAATCATCTTTAAATAAGTTTGCTACATCAGACTTTAAGCTATCATAATGGTATAATTTTATTTCAGATATCGTAGGCGAATCTCCAGGCCACGTACTTGGTGCAATTATTATTTCACTTGTAGTCACAGGCTCATTTAATACTAATGTATAGTATTTATTTTTATTTTTATCTAATTCTGCTTTAACTGATGGATAAATATATCTATATCCATTTTTTATTGTTCCACCTGTTTCACCATCTTTTACCGGAATACCTATTTTTATATCTGAGAATCCTTGATTTTCATAACCTGAATCTCTTCTAGTTGTAAATCTAATCGTATCTATTGTATATTCTTTATCTAATGTAATGTGTGGTGTTATTCCTAGGGCTCCCCAGTTATATCCACCATCCCATGAATCGTTCATCCAGTAAGTTGAGTAATCATTATCAACAGTCATCATACCTATTTCTTCTGGTGTTATTCCTTCTGGATACTCTTCTTTTCTATAATGCTTTACTTTAGCACTTACTATATGGTTAGTTTTATCATTAGGTGTATTTATAAGTTTATAATTAGGAATAATTGGATTTATAAGCTTAGTTGTAGTTCCTAAATAGGTCTTAGATAATCCACCTGTACCATGATGATTTGTAGCTGTCATTTTTATTTCATATGTTGCGCCCTCTTCAAGGTTATTTATATTATAACTAGTGCCTCTTATTAACTCATCTTTATCAGTTTTTTGTTCTGGAGTTAATTCTGCTACATTATCTGGTATATCATTTGTAGGATTACTATCTTCGTATTTAGGCTCATTCGGGTCATTAGCTTTAGTCCATGCACCTGTTCCTACTTTTCTATAATATAGGTCATAATCTTTAGCCTTTTTATGAGATTTCCAACTTACAGCTAATCCCTTATAAGCACCTTTTACAGTTATACCTTCTGGTCCTTCTGGTCTTGTTTCTGGTATAACTTGTAATTCAACTATAGAATCAGCTCCGTAAATTTTATTATCCTTAACTAATACACCACTAGCTGAATTCCATCCTTGTGTGTTATAGTCTGCATCTACATTGTCTGGTATTCCATCCTTATCATTTGAGTTATTTAATAAGTTTGTATCTCCAGATGCTGTTTTGTCATACCCTTCTTGTTCATCTTTATATCCACTCTTCCAGTCATCTCCACTTAAAGATTGAATACTCATTCTATATATTTGGTATCCATTTACTCCTTCTACCCTTAATGTATTTTCACTGGTTCTATAAGTATCTATTCTCGATACTGTTCCATTATCATTTAATTCTTCTATTTTTATTTCATATCCAGTTACATTTGGTTCATGGTCCCATCCTATAACAAAGTGTTCATTTCCAACTGCAGTTCCACTTGTAAAATTATTAATAACGGGTATATTCATCTTTGGTTTAGGAATTTCTTTGTAAACATTGTTTACAAACTCAACCTTAGATATTTCTACTAGATTTTTACTACTTCTACTTCCAGTTATGTTTATAGTTACTTGACTTACTGCTACTTGCTTTCCTAAGTCTATTACTATTTCATCTACACCATTTCTAGTAGATTTACTTGCTTTGTTGAAATCTACTATTAAATCTTCTCCATTCTCTCCAGCATTTGGTATTTTTATATTACCAGCTGATGGTGCATTTGCTGATGGTGCTTTTATTACTATTTGCTCAGTTTTATTAACACTTCTAGTTGTATTATCTAAACTTATTGGTATAGATACAGGATTAGTTTCTGATATTTCAACTTCTGTACCATCATCTGCTATCTTAGTTTGTAATACTACTGAACTATTTTCACTTTTTAATATGTTTTTAATATCACCTTGAACTTCTACTTTGTTACTATCTACATCTATAGAAGCATTTTCAGGATTTATTATTACATCAGTATCAACTATAACAGCTTGTGATTGAGTTTTATTCATATTTTGATGTATATATGTTAAATCAGTTATATCAGTCTTTCCATCTCTATTTAAGTCAATTTTATGTTCCTTAGTATTGTTTTTTATTTGTTCTTTTAAAGCGTTATAATCTGACATACTTACTATGTTATCAGAGTCAACATTACCAGCTAAGAATACTGCTGGATAAACTTCTTCCTTACCATCAACTATTACTTTATTTTCACTAGTTCCTGCTAATACACGCTTAGAAGACTTTGTAACATCTATATTTTCTATTAATGCAGTTTCATATCCATCACCTACAATTTCTAATGAATATTGACCTAATGAAAGATTTTCAAAAGTTAAATGGTAGAACGCTAATTCCTTAGCATTTGCTTCTAAGTTGTTTCTCTTAGAATCTTTTGCTTCTAATTTATAGCTTATATCAGAACCTATATTCCCATTTAAGTTGTCATTACCAAGTTTTATACTTCCAACTGATTCATCACCTTTTTTAAGATTTACTGTTATATTTGTTTGATTAACAGTTGTATATTTTATTGGTAAAGAAAAGTTTAAGTCTAGTTCTAATTTTCCTTTAGCTTCATATACTTCAGGTTTAGTGCTTTCTTTTTCTAATGCTTTTTCTTTTGAATCAGCGTTTTCATCAACTGTTACATCTTTATTTCCTAAATCTTCAGGCTTTTCATCTTTAGATACTATTTCTTCTACCTTTGTTTCATCTGAATTTTTGTCTTCAGATTTTACTATATTTTCATTTACAATATTAACTTCTTTTTTTGGCAATTCTTTTAAATTTTCATTGCCCTCTGCAAATGATAAAGATTGCATATTACTAGCAATTAACGTTACTGCTAGTGTACTAGAAATCTTTCGTTTCATATATATCCTCCTGTTTATTGCTATATAAATTACAATTCATTACCCAATATAATACCTTTATATATAAAAGAAGGTGTTTTTAATCGACCTATATTTTGGGAGTTTACAAAAGAGGCTTTACTATTTTGTAAACTGGTTGTGATTATGGTTAACCATAATCCCTTTAAACTTAATAATTAAGTTTTTTAATCTGTAATTTATCTTTGATTTAATTATGTAGAATTATATCACACCTTTCGACAAATTTAAACATTTTTAGTTGAAAATTGTCGAAATACTTTTATATTTATTAAAGATACAATCAAAATCATACTTAAATGTCTAAATATATTTTCTATAATCATCAAACATTAACTGATACCATTGACATAAATATATATAATAGTTATTATAGTTTTGTACAAAACATATTTTTAGGAGGTATTCCTATGATATCTGAAAATAAACTTAAGCTAGGACTTGATATTAATAGAATACATCATATAATTTCAAGGAAAATGGATGCTACTGTAATTAGTTCTATCGATGATAATTTAACTGTTTCTCAAGCCTATGTAATTGATTTTATTTATATGGAAGGTAAAGAAAAGGATATCTTCCAAAAGGATTTAGAAAAAGAATTTGATTTAAAACGTTCATCTGTTAGTCTTCTGTTAAATAATATGGAAAAAAGCGACTTAATTCAAAGAGTTCCTGTTGCAGAAGATGCACGTTTAAAAAAAATTATTTTAACAGAAAAAGCTATGATACTTAATGAAAATATATCCATGGCTATTAACTCAGTTGAAAATAAACTGTCTGAGAATATAACCTTAGAAGAAATAAATGTCTTTTACAGAGTACTTGATAAAATAAGAAATAATCTAGAATAACCATTTTTAAATTTAATGGTTATTTTAAATATATAGTTTTGTACAAAACTTAATATTTTAAAGGAGGTTTATTTATGACAAAAGTGTCTAATTTTACAGAAGGTAAAATATTCTCACCTTTAGTAAAATTTACAATACCAATACTAATGGCATTATTTTTACAAACAATGTATGGAGCTGTGGATTTACTTATAGTTGGACAGTTTGGTAGTGCAGCTGATGTCTCTGCTGTTTCAACAGGAAGTCAAATAATGACTGCTATAACGGCAATGATTAATGGACTTACTATGGGAATTACTATATTAATAGGTCAAAAACTTGGTGAGGGAAATAAAAAAGATGCAGGAAATGTTGTAGGAAGTGGTATTTCTATATTCACTATTATAGCTATAATTACAACTATAGTTGTGGTTATTTTTTCATCTTATATTACAGCTTTAATGCAAGCACCAGAAGAAGCCTTTAATAGTACTGTTTCATATTTAAAAATATGTGGTATGGGTTCTATTTTTATAGTTGCTTATAATGTTATAGGCGGAGTATTTAGAGGACTTGGGGATTCTAAAACACCACTTATTACAGTTTTTATAGCATGTGTTGTAAATATAGTCGGTGATTTAATATTTGTAGGTGTATTTAAAATGGCTGCAACAGGTGCTGCTTATGCTACTGTATTAGCTCAAGCAATTAGTGTTATTTTATCTTTAATATTAATAAAAAGAAATGGTGTTCCTTTTGAGTTTTCTAGAAAAAGTATAAAATTCCATAAAACTTTAACTTCACAAATAATTAAATTCGGTGCACCAATATCTATTCAAGGTGTACTTGTAAACTTATCTTTCTTAGTTATTATGATGATAGGTAACTCAATGGGAGTAGTTGCATCAGCAGGCATGGGTGTAGCTCAAAAACTTGTTGGATTTATAATGCTAATACCATTATCATTCTCTCAAGCTGTATCTGCATTTGTTGCTCAAAACTATGGTGCGAAAAAATATAATAGAGCTAAAAAAGTTCTTCTATATTCTGTAGCAACTTCCCTAGCGTGTGGAATTGTAATGTTTTATATTACATTTTTCCACGGAAACTTACTTTCTCAAATATTTACTAAGGATGAAGCTGTTATCTTAGCATCTTGGGACTATATGAAATCTTATGGAATTGATTGTTTATTTACTGCAATAATGTTTTGTATGGTTGGGTATTTCAATGGCTGTGGAAAAACAACTTTTGTTATGATTCAAGGTGTTATTGGGGCATTTTGCGTAAGAATACCTGTATCTTATCTTATGAGTAAGATAGAGCCAGTATCTTTATTTAAAGTTGGATTAGCAACTCCAGCATCTACTTTGGTTCAGATTATATTATGTGTATCATTCTTTGTATTCTTATCTAAGAAGTCACCAAAGGAAGACGATCCTATAGATACTTATCAAGAAATACAAGCTTTATAAAATTTATAATTGTAATTATTATAAAAATAGGTGAACTTATATTAAGTCACCTATTTTTTATACTATTATGTAGATCTTTTTATATACTATCTAATAGTTCTTGGTATATTTCCTCATCTGTCATTATAGTTAGGTAATCACCACATATTATTTCAGTATCTCCATTAGGTATTAACTCATTATCTCCTCTTAATATAGATACAACTAAACAATTTTTGGGCCATTTAATATCTTTTATACATTTTCCAACCATTACACTATCCATACTAACTGCTATCTCTAATAATAATTTTTTTCCTTCTGTTAAATTATCCTTTATAGCATATCTTTCTAATATTCGTTCAAGTAAACTTTCATAAATTGGACTTGATTTAAGTATATCGGAAGTTAAATGAGATATAATAACAACAATCCCCAGAGCTAATAAGTGATTTAATGAACCTGTCATTTCAGATATTAGTATTATAGCTGTTATTGGAGCTTTTACTATAGATGCAAAATGTCCTGCCATAGCTAAGATTATAAAATTTATAATATATGTATTATCTATTCCAAAATAAGTTGTAAATAAAAGTCCTATTAAGTTCCCTACTAATGCTCCTAAAACTAAAAGAGGAAAAAATATTCCTCCTGGAACACCTGATCCAAAGCAAATAAATGTAAAAAGAAACTTAGCTATTATAAAAGTAAATAATACAGTTACTGTAAAGTTTTGCTCTTTAAGTGCCATAATAAGATCATGTCCTCCTCCTAATAATATAGGATAAATAAGAGCAACTACTCCTGTAATTACAAATGGTATTATGCATTTTATTTCTATACTTAATTTTGACTTTTTAAATAAACTTTGAGTTTTTAAAATTCCCTTATTAAAAATTACCCCACTTATCCCTATTATTATTCCTAAAATTATAAGTGTCCAATAGTTTTTAAGTGGTAGAGGTTCAACTTTCCTAAAATCCAAAGATGGTATTAATCCAAAGAATTGCTTTGATACAAAATCAGCACTTATAGATGCTATCATAGCTGATGTTAAAACTAAAGGTGAAAAGTTTTTATGTGCTTCTTCTAAAGCAAACATAACCCCTGATAGCGGTGCGTTAAATGCTGCTGATAATCCTGCACTTGCTCCACTAGTTATTAAATATTTTTCTTCATTATCTAAATTTTTTAAGTTTTTTGATACCCCTTCTCCTATACAAGCTCCCATTTGCACTGAAGGTCCTTCTCTCCCCACAGATAGTCCTGCACATAAACAAATAAGTCCTCCTACAAACTTATAAAATAATACACTAAACCAATTAATTTTTAAATTTCTAGTTAGTATACCTTCTACCTGTGGTATACCACTTCCGCTTATCATAGGTTGCTTTTTTAAACACTTTCCTACTATATATCCTAATGCTATAAGTGTTAAAAATATAAATGGTACAATTATAAAATTATGTCTACCATTTTTGTAAATATTTAAAAATATAGGTGACAATTTACTTATAATTATTCTGTGTGCTACAATAGTTAATCCAACCAATATACCTACTATTAAAGAGTTTATTGCTAAACGGTATTTTAGATTTTGACTTCTTTTTAGCATTTCAAATACTTTGTATTTTTTCATCAATATCACCTCCTAAATTTTTTATATTATATGATTTTACAATTTGTCTATCTTATAGTTTATGATTCATAATTTTAAATTTAACTTATAAAATACTTATTTTTTATATTTACAAGTATTTTATAATGTATAATAAAATAGTAACAAAAGTTAAATAAGGGGGTATAAAGATGTATAAATGTTGTATTTTTGATTTAGATGGTACTTTAATAAATTCAATAAAAGCTATTGCTTATAGCTGTAACTTAACTTTAAAAAAGTATAATTTAGGTCCTATTGATGAAGACACTTATAAAATACTTGTCGGTGATGGATATAAAAAATTAATTGAAAGAGCTTTAATTCATTGTGGTGATAATAATTTAGAAAATTACGAAGATGCTTTAGTTACCTATATGGAGTATTTTAAAATTCATTGTATGCATGAAGTTAAGGCTTATGATGGTATACATGATATGTTAGATTTTTTAAAGAAAAATGATATTAAAATAGCAGTATTATCTAATAAGCCTCATGCTCAAACAGTTGAAAATATAGATAGTATTTTTGGAAATGGATATTTTGATAATATATCTGGTGAAAAAACTAATGTTAAGAGAAAGCCAGATCCTGATGGTGCTATTATTATAGCTAATAAGCTAGATATAAGCCCTTGTGAATGCTTATACATTGGTGATACTAATACTGATATGAAAACTGGCATTAGTGCTGGTATGGACGTTGTTGGTGTTACTTGGGGATTTAGAGATCGTAAAGAGCTTGAAAGTTTTAACCCTAAGTATGTAATTGACCATCCAAGTGAAATTATTGATATAGTTAAGAATACTGTATTAGTTTCTAATTAAAAAATTCGCTTCGCTCATGTCGCCAACGACTTCGTCCGTTGCTCAAAATCTTTTTTACGCTCAAAACCAACTTATTGATATTACTTACATTCAGAAGTTGTCCACATTTTTTTAAGTATTATAATATCCTTAAGCGTAAAAAAGCTGTCTCAAATTTGAGACAGCTCATATTATATAAATTTACCTAGTCTATAAATTCTATTAAGTTTTTCCCTAATTTCTTAACTCTAGCAAGAGAATAAACTTCATATCCTTTTTCCTCAAGTTTTGAACGTCCAGGTTGGAATGACTTTTCTATAACTATACCTATTCCACTAACTTTAGCTCCTGCCTCTTCAACAAGTCTTACTGCTCCAAGTGCTGCTTCTCCATTAGCTAAAAAGTCATCTATTATAAGTACTTTATCATCTTTTGATATATAATCTTTAGATAAAGTTAATTCATAATCAGATCCTTTAGTAAATGAATGTACTGTTGTTTGATATACATTTCCATTTAATATTTTTGATTGTTGTTTTTTAAGTATTACCATAGGTAAATCCATTTGCATAGCAGTCATAGCCGTTGGTGCTATTCCTGAACTTTCTATAGTAAGTATTCTAGTTATACCATGTTTTTTAAAGTACTCTTTAAAATAAGTCCCCATATTATACATTAACTTTGAGTCTACTTGATGATTTAAAAATGTATCAACCTTAAGTACTGTTTCATTTAATGCTTTTCCGTCTTCTAATATACGATTCTTTAACTCTTTCATTATGCTCCCTCACATTCTAAATCTTTTATATTTTCAACTTCGTTATTTTTATCATCTTTTAATACTATATTTAAAACTAATGCAACTATTGTTCCTGTTGATATTCCTGATGAAAATACCATTTGTAATCCTTCTGGAAGATTAGATATAAAGTCTGGTCTAAATGTAACACCTAAACCTAAACCTATAGAAGTTGCTATTATAAGTAAATTTCTATCATTTATTTCAACTTTACTTAAAGTTTTTATACCTGCTGCTGCAACTGTACCAAACATTACTATACCAACTCCACCAAGTACAGGTTGCGGTATTCCATTTATAAGTGCTGCAAATTTAGGGAATAACCCAAGTACTACAAGAAGTATCCCTGCCATAACTGCAACATGTTTACTTGCAACTTTAGTTAACGGTATAAGTCCTACATTTTGACTAAATGAAGTATTTGGAAATGCTCCAACTACTCCACCAAATATACTTCCTACACCATCTGCAAGTACTCCAGAACCAACTCTTTTGTCATTCATATCTACATTAGATACTTCACCTATTGCCTTTAAACATCCTACTGTTTCTATTGTTGTAACAAAGTATGCTGGTAAAAATGCTATTAATGCTTTTAAGTCAAATGTTACACCGTATTCAAATATCTTAGGTATAGATACAAAACTTGCATCTTTAACTGCTGAAAAATCAACTAATCCTAAAGGTATGCATATTAAATATCCTACAACCATTCCTATAAGTATTGATGCACTACTTAAAATTCCTTTTCCATATTTATTTAAAAATAATGTAATTATCATAACAAATATTGATATAGATACATTTAGTAAACTACCATATGAATCAGATCCTACTCCACCTGCTGCCCAATCCATTGAAACTGGAATTAAAGTAAGTCCAATTAAACATACAACTGTTCCTGTAACTATAGGCGGGAATAATTTCATTAAAGGTTTTATAAAATAACTTAATATAATTTCAAAAAATGCTCCTAATATTGTTGCACCTATTATTCCTGGAAGTCCTAAAACTGAACCTACTGATATTGCTGGTGATACGAAAGTAAAATCTGTACCCATTATACATGCCACTTGAGAACCAACTTTTCCTACACCATTTGCTTGTATAATAGTAGCTATACCTGCTGCTAGTATTGATGCACTAATCACTGCTGTTGACATAATTGGATCAAACCCTAATGAACTTGATATAACAAGAGGAACAACTATTATTCCTCCAAAGGCTGCAAATATATGTTGAAACCCTAGCAGTATCTTTGTAAGTAAATTTGGATTATCATTTACTCCATAAATTAAATTATTTTTAGTTTTGATATTATTTTGCTTCATTACACTGTCTCCCTATTTTTAGTGTATATGACTCGATTTATATAAGTTTAACTAAACATAAAAAGCCTCGATAAATTATCGAGGCTTTAGTAACAATCTTAAAAATATATATTATATATAATGTAAGTTAAACTATACCTCGTAGTCTACTAATTTATGGTTAGTAGGTAGAAACTTGCGGACCATATTACCGCCAAATATACGAGTCATTTTTATTTGTATTTTTATATATTCTAACATATTTATATAAAATTTCAATAGTTTTATACAATATATATTATTTTTTTACTTTTTATTTTATTTATCGTAAAATCCCAAAACTTTTTCAATATAAGGATTAAATATTTCATCTTTTTCTATGTATATTTCATGTTTTGCATCTTCAAACCTTACAAACTCACAATTTTTAGCTAAAGATACAAATTTATTATGTCCATTAGGCTTTACAAATGTATCTTTTCCTGCTTGGAATAAAAGTACATCTGCCTTTATATTTTGTATATTTTCTTCTTTTAAAAGTTCTTTAATTCCTTTAAATGCTTGATTTAACCAATTAAAAGATCCACCTGAAGTTTGTAATTCTTTATGTTCTAATTGCTTATTAAAATATGAATCATATCTTTTTCGTGAACTAGTTGCAGAGTTGATAAAATCTGGTTTACTATTAAATGGTCCATGTCCAAATAAATATTTATTACCCATACCTATTGTACAAAATAATTTTGATACTATCTTTGAAACTATTTTAGGATACTTTCCTGTATCTATTTCCATCATAGGACAGTTCAATATTGCTTTTTCAAAATAATTATTATGCTTTTCTAGAAATAAAGCTCCAATAGCACCTCCCATAGAATGTGCAAATAAGTATAATTTTCTATCATTTAAGTTAGGAACAACTATACTATCTAAAAATGTCTTTAAGTCTTTAATATAGTAATTAAAATCTTCAACATTTATTTGGCTATTATCTATCCCAAGTCTTCCTGATTTACCATGCCCTCTATGGTCTATTATGTATACAGAGTAGTTATTTTTATTAAATGTTTTTATAAGTTCTCTGTATTTTTCACTACTTTCACAAAATCCATGAGATATAACAATTACATCTTCACTATCTTCTACTTCATAGCTTTTGTAATAAATTTTTATGTCTTTTTCTCCCATAAAAAATCCATCTTCATATATTACATTGCTTTTTATACTCTTAGATTTACTCATACTAATCTCCTATAATATAATTAATATTAATATAATTATATCTCAATTTACCAATATGCACAACATAACGATTTACCGGTATAATTTTACCACAATTTATTGACTTGTTCTAAAAATCAATTTATGAATTAATATACCTAAAAGAATAATTTTCTGATTATAAAATATCTACATAATATATATTTTATAGTACCTTAGTATATATTTTATAGTACCTTAGTATATAAAAAGAGTGCCATTTTATGGCACCCTATTTATATAACATTAATTTTCTTTTGTATCTACATCTGACATTTCAAGTTTTACAATTTGTTGTATATCTTTTATCTGTAAATTTTTAAAGTTCTTTTCTACTGTGTATATAGGTAATATAATCTCAAATTTAGTACCTTTATTTACTTCACTATATACATTTATTTTTCCACCGTGAAGATTTACTATTTCTTCAACTATACAAAGACCTATACCACTTCCCTCTTCATGTTTTTTTAATGTGTCTGAAACTTGATAAAATCTATTAAAAATTTCATTTATCTTATCTTTTGGTATCCCTATACCATTATCTTCTACACTTATAAAAACTTCGTCTTTTACTCTTTTTATATATACATATATTGATCCACCTTTTTGTGTGAATTTTATAGCATTGGATAAAAGGTTAAGTATAACTCTTTCTATTTTATCTTCATCTATTGCAGTTATTATTTCTTCTTCTTCTGTATCAAATATTAAATCAATATATTTACATGTTGAGTAGTCAACACTTGCTAAAACTATATTCTCAACAACTTCTACTATATTTAAATTTTCTAATTTTAGTTCATAACTTCCCAGTTCAAATTTAGTTATATCTATAAGGTTATTTACCAATTTTAATAATCTATTTGAATTCTTATTTATTTGTTCTAATTTTTCCAATAGATATTTGTTATCATAGTCATTGTTATTTATTTTAAGCTCTGTTACCTTACTTGTACTTAGTATAACATTTAGAGGAGTTCTAAGTTCATGACTCATATTTACTATAAAATCAGTTTTTAACTTTTCTCTTTCTTTGGCTTTTTCATATAGTTGTTTGTTTCTAGTTGATTTTTTTCTTTCTGCTATAAACTTATATACTACATAAATTCCTATTGAAATCAACAAAATAAATACTATAAATATTGTTATTTTAATTGATTTAGGTAATAAAAGTTTATATTTAGGTTTATTTAATATTGTACTATCTTTTGGAATTTTTAAAGTATCTATATTATATTTATATATTTGTTTATAATCAAACATAAATACTCCACTAGGCTTTGGTAATATACCATATTCTTCTTTATTACCTTCTAATATATTAATTATTTCTTTAGCTACATAACTACCTTGATATTCTCCTACTGCTACAACTCCACCTATTACACCATTAAAAACATATGCATAATTGTTTGTATATATAGGATTTTTAGTTATATCTTTTATATCGTTAACAACATCTTTTAACATTACATGTGAGTTATCATTTTTATACATAAATGTTCCTGTAAGAATAATAGCTTGATTTTTGTCATCAATTTTTTTTAATTTATTTTGTATATCTTCAATATAATTAGATTGTATAAAATTAATTTTTACTGACCTAAAAAATAAATATTTTGATGACTCTATTCTTTCTTTCACCATATTTGAATAAGTAAATTCATCAATTATAACATTTATAGTATCTATATTAGGGTGAAGATATAATATCAAATTAAATAGTTCATCTGTATTAGATTGTAATATACCTGTTATATATTTTTTATGTTCATCTGTAAGTTCAACATTACCATTTATTCCAGTAAATAATATCTGTTTATGATACATTATACTATCTGGATTTAGAACCTCTGATTTTACAAACTCAAAGGCTTCGTCATCTACAGCAAATATTACATCTATATCTTTATATTTTCCCCAATTTATTATGGGGTTAAAAGATGCTATTATATATTCATTAAAAACTATATTGGGATTTTCATTTATTTTTTTTAATTCCTGCACAATGGCATAATTTTCACTGTGTCTTTCATTTATATCTTTTATTGGCCTAGAATACAAAAATATTTTTATATCCTCGGGCTTTAATTCATTTTTAAATTCAGTTATTACATTAAATTCTCTATCTAAACTCACCATAGAGCCTACTCCTTTATTTTAGATTTTAATCTAAATATACTCCAATCTTTGTAACAATTTCCTCTATATTTATTTTAGGGAAATTTTCTCCAAAACATACATTCTATAATAAATTTTTAAATTTTTTATCTTTACATTCCAAATCATTTCAAATATATTTTTTTAA
>OLPY01001196.1_pt1 | contig 18892 bp, 21 predicted proteins | sample 1672481 | NCBI WGS metagenome assembly OLPY01 (sample SAMEA3136691, study PRJEB25190) | human gut metagenome | biome: human gut; feature: human-associated habitat; material: faeces | place: Austria | collected 2013 | reverse complement strand
ATTATCAAAACTGGTGCAAACGCAAGAAGTACAACTTCAGTCAGTCAAAAGCTGAGGAAATCTATGGAAAAGCAAAGGAACTTGTTCCTGTACTTCCAAAGGATGAAATAACCAAACTCATTATCAAACAGGCGATTGATCAACTTAACAGTGCCTCTGTAACTGTGGAAGAATTGCGTTCTCTCATGGACAAAACAGCCTCTAAACTCCCGGAATATCCCATCGTCATGCAGATGAAAGGCGTAGGCTCATCACTCGGTCCTCAACTAATGGCTGAGATTGGCGATGTTTCCCGTTTCACTCACAAAGGTGCCATTACAGCTTTTGCTGGTGTAGACCCCGGTGTGAATGAATCCGGCTCCTATGAACAAAAGAGCGTTCCAACTTCAAAACGAGGTTCTTCCGGCCTTAGAAAGACACTATTTCAGATAATGGATGTCTTGATTAAAACTCATCCGCAGGATGACCCTGTTTATCAATTCTTAGACAAGAAGCGTGCTCAAGGTAAGCCTTACTATGTCTATATGACCGCAGGAGCCAATAAATTTTTACGAATCTACTATGGTCGGGTGAAAGAATATCTTTCATCACTTCCAGAATCCGAATAGCTTCATAACACTTTTCTCAAGACCAGCACATGTGTGGTGGTCTTGTTTTGATACCTATTTTTCAACCTGTATAAAATTTTCAAAATTTTCAATTTTCATAAATTTAGCCTTGACTTTTTATTTGCAGGCTACTACAAGGACTATCAGTGGCCATATCATTTTCTCTTTTGATATGGAGATAGTCGTATCGCTTTGTGTGGCATTCTGGAAAAGGTCCTTCTGCCATATCTCCATAATGTCTGTGTTTATGCCCTGTACATCCACATTTACTTCAGAAAGGAACTCGTTAACACAAGCCTGGATTTCTTTATAACGATTTTTCAGATCATTCCCGTAGAATGGAATCACGCGAACGTCCAACTTATGAACATCAAGATCCGTATACCCATTTTTCTGAATAATCTCATTTATCTTATTTTGAGCAGCATCCGGCAGTTCATCAAAGCCTAAATGCGTTCTCCCAGTGAAGTAGCTCAATGTTCGCTGGTTATTGAAAGGATTTGATGAATTGGTCACATAAGTGAACAGACTTCCATCACCTTTTTTCGCAGCATCGCTTAAAGTCTCCAAGGCCTGGGTCAGTTTATCAATAACTTGCGAAGCGTCATCTGGTTTTTCAACCGCCTTCGCCTGTGCATACACCTTTGACCGATCCTGAAGGGTAATTTCTATATCTTCATCAGCACCCTCAACGCGAACACGCCTAGCATTCTTTTTATTCTCCAACATAAGAAGAATTGCAGAGTTAGCCTGAAAATCCCATCCAAAAGCAGATGCTGATGCATTTCTATCACTCATCTTCAGATTCTCCTTTTTCAAATTGATTGCTCCTATTCGGACCCCAATTTATATGTACAGTTTGTTTTCCTTTCTACCGGAACAGACTTGCTTCATTTTCCGTCCGGCGATAAAGCTGACCAACTTGCTGCACTTTCTTGCTTTCTTCGGGCAGATTGCAACGCAGTGCATACAAGAAATACATTTCGCCTTATCGGTCAATTTCGGATTTTCCAAAGAAATGGCCCCCGTCGGGCATTCTTTTACGCACAGACCGCAGGAGGTGCATTTTCCGTTTGCAGCAGGCTTGAACGGAACACCACCGTATTCTCGGTATGGTTTTTTTCCGGGGAATTGCGGTGTCCTTTGTGTTTCGCGGATTTGCATGATTTTAGCGGCAAATTCCAACAATTCCTTTTCGTCCTGCCGATCCGGGCGCCCGGTTCCGAATTGGTGCATCAAGGAATGCTCTGCGACAGCCTCCATTCCGGCGATACATACAAAGCCCGATGCTTCCAGAACACCCTGCAGTTCTAACAATGTGTCGTCAATCGCCCGGTTTCCAAACACCACCGCAAGAATTGCCTTCGTACCGTCTGCTTTTACATTTCGGAACATATCCACTACGACCGACGGAACGCGTCCGCCGTAAGACGGTACAGAAACCAAACACAGATCCTCTTTTTCAAATTTCACCTTCATCAATTTATCCGGTTCTTTGATTAGGTCGATTTCTTCAGATTCCGGATTTGTCCCTTTTGCAACAATATCTGCTACTTTCTTTGTACCCCCGGTTGGGCTGAAAAATATGTTATAGAATTTCATAATGCTCCTCTATTTTCTTTTGCAAGCTGTATTATTCTATCTGCAACATTCATCCAAATCACCGTCTTTAAACAGTAGTTTGACTTTTATGCCCTTAATTGCAGTGCTTTAGGGCGTAAAAGTCAATTCAACCCATCTAAACATAGTGTTTTTCCCATCATCCGCAGTGTAGGTAAATTTTGCCCAAACTGAGTCCCGCTGTAATTCACCTTCAGACATATTATTCCGCTGTAACCGATTTATAGTAATTTCCAAAGTCTGCCAGTGCATCAATAATCGGCAGCAGCTTTTTTCCTAATTCCGTCAGACTGTAATCAACTCTTGGCGGCATTTCCTGATAATCATGCCGATGTACAAGACCGTCATCCATCATCTGTCTTAGACTGTCAGTCAATACTTTTTGGGATATGCCTTCCAGATCTCGCTGCAATTCATTGAATCTCCACGGGCGTACTCTCAAATTTCGTATAATCAGGAGCTTCCATTTGCCACCTACAAGTGCCACTGCTGTTGCCACCGGGCAAGCCGGAAGTTCGTCTTTTGTTTTCATGCAATTGTGCCTCCCAAAAACTGTGATTGCTCGCAAAAATTATAGCACATTCATTTTTGAATGTGTAGTTACAAAAAGGTGCGTACTTACCTTTGAATGCACAGCAAGTTATTATATAACTACAAGAAAAATACAAAGCAAAAACGGAGGTATACACCATGGCAAATTACGCAAAAACAAACATTGGAAATGAAGGCAGAGTTGAACTTCATGATACACTTTCTCTCACCGGAGCAGAAATCAGTATCAACGATCTTCTGGCAGGAGCTAACGTTCCTTTCGTACACTCTCATAAGAACAATGAAGAAGTTTACGGCATCCTTTCCGGTAAAGGAAAAGTCATTATTGACGGAGAAGAAATTGCTCTCACTGTAGGTGATTGGGTAAGAATCGCACCTGTTGCAAAGCGTCAGTTCTTCGCGGCAAAAGATGAAGGAATTTCTTTTGTCTGTATTCAGACCAAAGAGAATTCTCTGGAAGGCTTCACTGCGGATGACGCTGTAGTATATTAATATTCCATCAAGACACAACAAGCTTCTCACCACAGGGAATTTACCCAATGGTGGGAAGCTTGGTTTATGCCTAATCAATTGGCAGAGGAAAGAATATTCAGAAGATCTTCCAATTCTCCGATATTCCTCACTCGGTTACGTTTGTTAATATCTCGAAGATAAATCTCATTGAACAGATTCTGCAATGCAACAGCCTTATCGTTTGCTCCCTTACGAAGAACAACCAGAGGAATACCGCCATATAGCATATATTCAGATAATCCCATGTACTTAATTATCTTTGCGAAGATAGCCATTCAAAACAGCTTCAAAACAATCCAACATCTGAATTTCATCAAGCAGCAGATAATACATTTCTTCACCTACAACTTTGGAACGGATATAAGCCATAAACTTTTCGGGGCCAACTCCACGCTTTTCCTTTTCAATCTGAATCAGGCTTTCGCCAATCAGATAAAGATCATCGGCTGAATCAAAAGCAAAGCGAATGATGTGGTCAGCATCAACTCCGCTTTCTAATAAATGATGATAAAACAGATTATTCAGTAAAATAGATTTTTGCAACATGTTGCATTTTTCTATTCCACAATTATTATTTCTTCCCCCACACATATTTGATTGGATTGGCATTCCCAGGCGAAAAGAACGATGATGCTGACTTATCAACATATTTTTTTCGAACAGGGACATCAGCTATTCGACCGACAAATTCATATCGATCCGCCACACTCTCAGCATCGCGCGAATCTTTACGTTCCATGAAGGTAGCCTTTGCAGGTAGCCACTCTGCCGGAGCATATGCTTCGAGAACCATGCCGTCATATACAGAGAGAACATAATCAACTTTTCTCGCCTGCTCGATGTTCACTTTCAAATATCCACGGGTGGCTTCATACAGTTCAAGAGGAGTCATATCGTTGCGATACAGCTTGTTGATTCTGATAAACATGATGTTATCCGTCACATCATTGGGATCCAATTCCTCATGACTGTAGCGTGCATCCAGTGTCGATACTTCTATCTTACCGTACACACTGGACTCGTGTCCCCGCTGACGATTGGTAAGGTTTTCTATGCCAATCAAATCTATTGCAGCAGCCTCGACCTTAAAAGCCGTTTCTTCGTCGAGACCGTGGGCAAGGATTTCAATGTTTGGCTCCTTTCCTCTGGCTTTGATATCGTTTATCTTTCTGACCTTCTCGTTTTCTGATTGATCATCCATATGATTGAATACCCGGTTCCCTTTCCCTTTTCCGACATAGAAGGGTCGGCGGGTATCGGGGTCAGAATATACGTAAACATAGTATCCAAGCGCTTCTATTGTCTTATGTGAAAACCCTTTAATCATAATAACCTCACATGAAAATTTTTTTTCAACTCAACTACCCAAAAGACAGTCTTGTCCACTCCACTATACCTTTGACCGAGCTAATCAAAGGCATTTTTCACTTAACTTTTGACATCAATACTACGCACTCCACATGGCAAGAGTGGACATTGTATTAGTCTAGCTCTATTGAATCTGAAATATAATACTTAAATTTATTATCATTGCAATACTTTTTAATCCTGGTTATCAATTTTTTATCCTTCGTATATTCTAACAGATACACTCTCATTCCATCTTTTTTGCATAACTTTACATAATTTGAAAAATAGTTATGTACATCCTTCGGTTGCTTGCCGAACGTACCTTTGTTAAATATAATCCTGCTCCAGACAGTCTCCTGATTAACAGCTGTCATAATGCTCTTCATAGATCCATATTGACTTTTATATTTTTTTACGAAAACATCGCCACCATTTATAATAACTTCTTTTTTTAGCGATTTGATGTTTCTTAATATTTTAACGAGACCCACGAAATTTTCTTTTGTATTAGCATAGTCATAAACATCACAATTATCTATAAAGAACCCATCCACACCTTTTTTTAATAACTTTCCAGATAATCCTTTTATAAACTTCTGCCATTCTGGGCTAGAAACATCGACCCATTTTTCTTCGTCCCAGTTTTCATAATCACCTATCGCAAGATGTTCATAATCCTTGTAATACTTTCTAAAGTTCTCAATAGAACCGACATTCAAATACGTATAAACCTTAACACCTTTTTTATGTAAGGCTTGAATATCTCTCTTTGAAAAATATTGAGCATCTATGACCACTTCTTTGTAACCATAGAGTTTTTTCATTTCTGATGCATCTATGCTCAGGAACACTCCGTATTCTTTTTTCTTTTTGCTTACTTTTGACTGCTGCTTATTTGCCTTGACAGTAATCTTTACAAGCTTATACTTTCCGCCCTTTAGTGCCTTAACAGTAGCTTTACCACTCTTCAGAGCCTTAATTTTAACTAATTTGCTCTTCTTCGAATAGAGCTTTACATTAGCTTTTCCTGACACTACAGTCCACTTTACGCTCTTATTAGCCTTGAGCGTAGTGGCCTTTCCAATCTCAAGAGTTTTAGCAGTTGGTTTTACAGTTAATTTACTTGCTGCATATACATCTGTACCTGAAATGCCTGAGAAAGCAATCATACCCATAAAAGCTAGCATTATCAGGAATGTTCTGCTTACACGAGATATGGATCTCATATTCTCCAATCGTTTCTCGATTGTCATTTTATCAGCTTTCATAAAACGCTCCCTTCATGCCAAAACAATAGTTTTCTACTATAAGGCATGTAATTTTTACGAGGATCCAATATCCTATTATTTTATTATAACATGTATATGGAAGGCACAACACAGCAAAAGAGAGTACTTTTCAGTACTCTCCCATGACATTTTCTTATATCGCCGTCTATGCCTCTATGTCCACATCCAACCCGGATTTGAACGCTATGTTGATGCGGTCATCGAATACCGTGACCTTCTCTACCAGTTTCCGGACAAGGACGTCATCTATTTAATTACTTCACGTCACCCTTATACGCATACCAGATTATGTGGTCCAGTTCATCACGGTTTATAACATAATCAATCTTCTCAAGAATCCTTTTAATACAATCTGAATATTCTCCAAAAACATCTAAGCGATACTGATGCTTTTCCAACTCATTCATTTTCTTTTGCCTGTGTTGCATAATCTTATATTGAGACTTGCGGTGCGGCTCGTTCAGATAAACTTTGCTATATTCTGGCAAAGCATCTGATACAACATCATCATATTTCGAATACCTTTCGGATGCATCTAGTGAATTTGCCGCATACGCACAAAACTTTGTTGCAAACGATATATTATATCTTAACCCAACCTTCCCTTTTGCCGGTAGGCCTTTTGAAATAAGTGAAATTAAATGATTTTTGTTGTTCGGATGGAAGGGCTCATTAAGCTTATCAATAAGCGACTCTACGTTTGGAGCACATTTATAAATAATATCACATACCGTTTTTCTTCCGTTTAAGCATGCTTCAAGATGAGTTGAATTAGTTGTATCTATAGCAATGACAGCTCCCAATAGACATCTATAATACTCAGGTTCCTTCATCATCTCCTTAAACCAGTATTCAGAAGAACCACAAAACTTTCCTCCCGAGTCCGATACATTCATCTCTGGATCATACCCATCTGATGGTGGGTTATATAGAATGTCTTTAGCATAGTTTGAGTCAAGCCTAACTACCGCCTCTATAAAATCAGCGTTCTTTCTTGTTAGTGCAGGCATCGTATTTTTCCCTTCTATACAATCAAGAACATATGGATTATCACTTTTTACGATACATATCAAATAATCACTCCTTTATTCCACATCCAATTCTTCCAATCTAAGCAACCATTTTCTAATAGCACCACTGTTAAAGAAAGCAAGTAATACCCCTTCACAGAACCTATCAGCTCTCCAAGCTGCAGTAAATAACGCAATTATCAGCTTCGCATCTGCATTACTTACATCAGCTGACTCCATATCCTCCTGTGACCATTCAATACCATTTTCTTTCAGAGTGTCATGATATCCTTTATCTTCATATTCCGGATGTTCTCTACAGAACTTAATCAAGGAATCCATAAAATCGTCGGCCACATCATCTAGCAGAGTATATGGCATTTGAATTGGATGCTCAGGTGAGCCATCATTTACTTCATCTATTACCCACTGGCCAAAGTTATCTCCCTCAAGCTTTGGAATATATTTTGTTAGTTCGTTAAACTTTTTCATATTATATTACCTCTCTAGCTAATACCATTGTAACACAAACTGGGATTTGTGATGCAAAATGTCTTTAACAATCCTGTTGAGCTGCTGTTCTATCAATCGAAAGTGAAATGCTATTTGTTGGCATACAAATGGCAACCTTTTACATGGTCGTTGACAATCCCTATTGCCTGCATATAGGCATATATAATTGTACTACCAACAAACTTAAAGCCAAGCTCTTTTAAGTCTTTACTAATTTGTTCTGAGAGTGCAGTCCTTGCGGGTATATCGGTTTCAGTTTGGAACTGATTGAGAATTGGCTTACCATCAACATAAGACCATATAAACGAATCAAAACTGCCATACGATTCTTGGATTTTAATAAACTGTTGAGCATTTGTTATTGCTGATTTGATTTTTAACCGATTACGAACAATGCTGCTATTTTGCATTAGCTCTTCTATTTTTGCATCATCATACAGCGCTACTTTTTTACAGTCAAAGTTATCAAAAGCAATTCTAAATGCCTCTCTTTTGTTTAGTATTGTCAGCCACGATAGTCCTGCCTGCATACCTTCAAGTATTAACATCTCAAATAGTTTATTCTCATCATGAACGGGCTTCCCCCATTCATTGTCATGATACTCTTTATATAAGTCGGTAGTTGCCCATGAACATCTTTGTATCAATTCTTCCATAAGTTCCTCCGTCCTGCAAATTCCGATTTAATTCTGTACTTTAGACAGCATGTCGCCGTCCCGAAACCAACCGCTCTGCCTTCGCTGCCGCTCGGCAATCGCGGGGTTTCTCTGGCGGACTGCGCCTCAGCTGCTCAGACTTCGCTTACGCTCGTCTTCATTGAAGACAGCATGTCGCAGTAGGCCGCGGCCAATCACCCTTCGCCTCCGGCTCGGGTTCTTGGGAGTCCCTTGCGGACTGCGTCTCATCTACTCAAGCTTCGACTGCGTCTCGCTTTCGTAGGAGACAGCATGTCTCCACGTGCATCGTCCAGGCGAACATCTCTACCGGGGTGGCTTCTTCAAATACATAGCCGTTTTGCTGCAAGATTTTGATGTCTCGGGCCAGAGTGCCGGCGTCGCAGGAGATGTACACGATGCGGTCGGGCTGAATGGCGGAGACGGTTTCCAGAAGACTCGGGGCGCAGCCGCCTCGAGGGGGGTCCAGAATGACGACTTTACTGCGTTCCCGAAGGTCGTCTTTGTAGAGGTAATCGGCGTAGAGCTTGTCCTCGGAGTCCAGGAGTTTCGGGAGGATTTCTTCGGCCCGGCCGGTATAGTAGCGGGCGTTCACGATTCTGTTGATAACGGCGTTCCGGTTGGCGTCCAGAACAGCGCCGGGCACTTCTTCGATGCCCACAATCATGGCCGCTTGGTCAGCCATAGACAGGCCGATGGTGCCGATGCCGCAGTACAGGTCGAAGACCACTTCTTCGCCGGAGAGGCCGGCGTATTCCCGCGCTTTTTCGTAGAGGCGGGTCATCTGGTTGGTGTTCACCTGATAGAACGCGGAACCGGAGATCTCGAACTCCAGATCCCGGCCGGCCACCTGAATGCGGTCGTTAATGGTTCTTTTGCCCGCAAGAGGGATGTAATCCTTGGCGAAGTCGTGGATGTCGCCTTTTTTCACTTCCAAAATCACGCTTTCCAGTGCGTACTCTTCCGACACTTCGTCGATGGCGTCGTCCATGGCGTAGACGATGTCCTCGGCGTTGGGAAGCTGCTTTCCGGTGACGGTGAGCACCACCATGATTTCACCGGTGCCCTCGCAGGCTTTCACCGTAACTTCCCGGAGTTTTGCGGTGTTGCTCTGCTTCTGCGGCTTCTGATTCCGGCCCCGGCCGTACCGCTTCGGCTCTTTGTAGACGGTGATTTTGTGCTGTTCAATGAGGTGGCGGATGGCATCGGCCACCGCCATCACCGGTTCTTTCTGAAGCATGCAGTCATCGATGTCCACTACCCGGCTGCTGCCTCTTTCCCGGAAGCCTACCGCCGGACCGGTCGGGCCGTCATACACGGCAAAAGTGGCTTTGTTCCGGTAATGCAGGTCCGGTTCTTCTCCGGCAACCACAACATCCCGAACCACCGGATGCTCCAGTCCGCCGATTCGGGTGAGTTTGTTTTCCACGTGTTCTTTTTTCATGGCGAGCTGCGCTTCGTACTTCATGCTCTGGAGGGAGCAGCCACCGCAGCGGCCGAAGTACGGACATACCGCTTCTTCCCGGTTCGGCGACGGGGTGAGAATTTCCTCCAATTCCGCCACCGCATACCGCTTCTTATCCTGTACGATTTTGCCCCGAACGGTGTCTCCCGGAATGCTTCCGTCCACGAACACCGTCAATCCGTCGATATGGCCGATGCCTTTTCCGTCATCCGTCATATCCGTAATGGTGAGTTCCACCACTGTACCCTTATCCATTGTTTCTCTCCACTGTATATTAATCTCGTTATTCGCTCTTCTGTTCCAGCGAATCCGCCAGAGCTTTGATTTTGGCGAACCGCTTGCTGACCGCCGGTTTTTTCACCGGTGGGGAAAGCATTTCCCCGATTTCACCCAGATTGGCATCCGGACGTTCCAGGCGAATTCTCGCCACGTCCCGAAGACCCGGGGACAAGGAGTCCAGTCCCACCAGCTCTTCGATGCGCTGAATGTTCCGAATCTGTTCCTCCGAGGCGCTCAGGCTTCGGTCCACGTTGGCATTGTCGCAGTTGGAAATCCGCTGAGCTTCGCCCCGGGTGCTTCGGTTCACCTTGATTCCTTCGAAATCCAGGAGTGCCTGGCTGGCGCCGATGATGCCCAGTATATCGCTGATGTAATCCGCCTTCTTGATATAGACGATGTAATCCTCCTTCCGGCGGGTCACATTGGCGGAAAGGTCCACAAAGGAACCGATGAGTTTCTTCAGGTCGTTCGCCACCTGCTCGCTGGTGAGCACGAATTCCAGGTGATAGCTCCGGTTGGGATTGGAAATGGTTCCGCATCCCAGGAACAGCCCCCGCAGATAGGCTTTCTTGCAGCATTTCTTGCTGACAATGGGCTGGTAGATTCCGTCGCTCAGATAGTCGTTTCCTTCTCGAATCAGCATCATGCCCGTTTCCCTCAGAATCTGAGAGCTCTTCTCATCCGGACTGATGGTGAGGGAATACCGATATCCGTTGCGCCCCGGCATCTGGGATTCTTCCATCTCCAGCCGGGCGTTGCTGCCGAAATACTCCTTAATCAAGGTTTTATAGTGCCGTGCAATGGCCGGGTTTTCCGTGGAGGCCACGATGATGAAGCGGCCGCCCCCCGCCAGACGCAGGCTTCCCGATACCCGGAAAAAGCCGGAAATCTCCGCCAGCATGTCGCATTTTTTTTCCACCTTAATTCGGGCGAGCTCCGCCTTCACATCTGCAGAAAATGACATTTATTTCTTATCTCCTTTTGCAATAAAATCAAGATCGCGATGGGTCACCGTCGTCCGGTATCCCTTCTCGCTGAAAATTCGGCCCAATTCGTTGGCCACCGCCACGGACCGATGGTGTCCGCCGGTGCAGCCCACCGCCACGTTCAGATGATACTTTCCTTCTTTAATGTAGCCCGGCACCAGATCCTCCACCAGGCCCACGAAATCCTTCAGGAATTTCTTCGTAATGTCAAACTTCAGGACGTAGGAAGACACCTTCTTGTTGTTTCCGGTGAGCTTCCGAAGGCTCTTTACGTAATATGGGTTCGGGATGAACCGCATGTCGATCTGAATATCCGATTCGTTTGGAATTCCGTATTTGTAGCCGAAGGACGTGAGGTTGATGTTGAACACCGATCCGCTCTCTTCTCCCAGAATAATCTGGGAAAGCTGCAGGTTGAAATCCGACACCTTCATGTGGGTGGTGTCCAGAATGAAGTCCGCTTTGTCCCGAACCTTCTGCAGCATATTCTTCTCGTCCTCGATGACCTTTACCGTCGCTCTGCCGCCGGTCAGTGGGTGATTGCGCCGGGTTTCATTGTAGCGTTTCACGATGGTATTGTCCGATGCTTCCACGTAGAGCAGGGTGCTGTCTACCCCTTTCATCTGGCGCAGGGTATCCACGCAGGTTTCCAGCTCATCGAAAAATTCGCCGCCCCGTACGTCTGCCACGAAGGCCGCCTTCTCTATGGAATTGCTGCTCTGGAGGGACAGCTCCAGGAAATTCCGAATCAGCTGCGGCGGCATGTTGTCGATGCAATAATATCCCTGATCTTCAAACCAGTCTGCTGCGCGGGTTTTTCCCGCACCGGACAGTCCCGAAATGATTACCACTTTCATTTTTAGCGCTCCTTAATATTTATAATTCTTCCAAAATCCAGTCCTGCTTCTTCCGCCCGTTCCAGCGCCGCTTCCACGCCGCCCACCTGGGAAGGTTTGTGGGCATCGCTGCTCACCACATAGGTGACATCGAAATTCATGGTCTGCCGAATTTCCTCCGCGGTCAGATGGGAATGGCGGCTGTTGATTTCCAGCCGGGTGCCCCGCGCTTCACAGGCTCTTCCAATTTCCTTTATATTAAAAGGTCCCTTATCTCCGGGATGGGTCAGAATCCGAATGGGATTCTCGTAGATGGCCCGAAGCGCCATTTCCGTGTTTCGATTCTCCAGCTGCTGCCGGCTTCCCGACGGAAAAATTCCGGTGGAACAGATGGGGTTCCGAATCATATCCCCTTTGGGCACGCCGTGGTGATATCCGGCATTGATAAAATCAAATTTCTCAATGTCTTCCGGTGCGACATCCAGACCGTTTCCGGAATGAATGATGTTCGCTTCCACGCCCAATTGAATCTTCACTTCCGGATATTTTCTCTCCGCTTCCGCCACATCCCGGCGCATGTCCGGGATGTGGGAAAGGTTCAGCCCGTAGAAAATATGTCCCGGTCCGTGATCCGTGATGCCGATTTCCTGAAGGCCCTTCGCTGCGGCTGCAGCCACGTTCTCCTCAATGGTTCCCTTGCCGTGGTAGTACACCAGCAACCCTTTGGAATATCGGGTGTGGGTGTGATAATCCGCAATCAGCCGGTACCTTTCGGAAATCTCCCGGCTATTCATCTTCTTCACCGATAATCCGAACTTCCGGCTCCAGGTGGATTCCGGAATCTTCATATACCTTCTTCTCTACCAGCTCCATCAGCTGCAGCACATCCGTCGCCGTGGCGCCACCCTTGTTGATGATGAAACCGGAATGCTTCTCCGATACCTCTGCACCGCCGACGGAAACGCCCTTCAATCCGGATTCCTGAATCAGCGCTGCCGCGTATCCTTCCGCCGGACGCTTGAAGGTGCTTCCCGCGCTCGGAAAATTCACCGGCTGCTTCTGCACCCGCTTTTCCGTCAGCTCTGCGATTCGTGCCTGAATGGCCTCGGCATCCTCCGGCTGCAGTTTCAGTTCTACTTTTGTAACAATCTCACCGGTACGCTGGAGACAGCTGTTCCGGTAGGCGAATTCCATCTCCGCCCCGGTGCGAACCTTTTCTTCCTTGCCGTCCGGCGACATCAGCCACACCCGGGTTACGATATCCTTCATCTCGCCGCCGTAGGCGCCGGCATTCATGTAGATGGCACCGCCGATGCTGCCCGGAATTCCGCTGGCGAATTCCATTCCCGCCAGTCCGCTCTTCGCCGCCAGGGAGCTCACCGAGGAAAGCAACTTTCCGCTTCCCGCAATCACCGTATCCCCCTGCACTTCGCAATCCTGAAATTCTCCTTCCAGATGAATGATCACCCCGCGATAACCGGAATCGCGGAACAACAGGTTGGAGCCGTTTCCAATCAGCATGTGGGGAACGCCCTCTTCCGTAAGAAACGAGAGCAGGCTGCTCAGCTCCTTCCGGTCGGTGCAGTTCACATAATAATCCGCGCAGCCGCCCACGCGGAAAGAAATGTGCTTCGCCATGGATTCGTTCTCCAGAATCCGGCTTTCCGGAATTCCCAGTTCCATAAAACTATTTCTGAGGTTTTTCATGATTCTTCAGTTCTTCCCTTTCTATGTCATATTTGCTGTAATCTTCGTATTTTCTCGTAGACTGCTCCTGATTCTTTCGGCGAAGCCGATCGTTGGTATTCATGCTGATGTAGCGATATATCACCGCAAAAATCGGCACGCCCAAAGCCATTCCGAAGAATCCGAACAGGCCGCCGCCCACCAGCACCGCAATCAGCACCCAGAAGCTGTTCAGCCCGATGGCGGAACCCACCACCTTCGGTCCGATGACGTTTCCGTCCAGCTGCTGAATGATCAGAATCATGATGACGAAATACAAGCATTTCATCGGATCGTCCAGCAAAATGAGAATCGCCGACGGGATGGCGCCCAGGAACGGTCCGAAGAACGGAATCACATTGGTTACGCCCACAATCACGCTGATCAGCACCGGCATCGGCAGGTCGAACATCAGCATGCACACATAGGTCAAACATCCGATGATGCAGGCGTCGATAATTCTTCCCACGATGTATCCGATAAAAGTATCATTGATAATTTCGAAAAACTCATAGATTTTCTTCGAGGTGTACCGGCTGAACAGGGAGGTGGTCATCTTTCGACCGATGGCGAACAATTTCTCCTTATAGTTCAGAAGGTATACCGAAATCAGCAGTCCCACAATCACGTTGATGAAGGCCTTAATCATAGCAATCAAGCTGTTGGAAACGGTTTCCGCCAGACCCTTAAAGTCGTTTTCCAAGAGATGGGTCTGAATCCACGCGATAATTTCACCCGTATCGGCTTTCGTGAAATTATCGATGCCCTTCACCAGAATTTGGTACCTGGCCAAATGGGTTCCGGCCCACTGATTCAAGTTGTGCATTTTCTCCGGCAGAGTGTTCACCAGGTCTACGATGCTGTTTACGATAGCCGGAAGAATAAAGGTGGAAATCAATACCACGATACCCGCCACAACAGCCATACAGATGACGGATGCCAACATCCGGGCTTCCGTGAGCGCCCGCTGTGCCGCTGTTCTTTTGTGGCGCTTCGGTACTTTTGTGTTGAAATACATCGAACCGAAGCTGTCCGTCAGCAGTTTCCCGTCCTTGTATAGGAAATGGTAAAAACAGCGCACCAGCTTGTTGTAGATCGGGCACATCAGAAAGGCCAATACGATGCCGATGTACACCGGGGAAAGGGTCTGATTGATGGTGGCGAACACCGCGTCGAAATGGGTACTTCGAATCAGGCGGTTCACCATCAGCAGAACGCTTCCGGTAAAAATAATGGATATTGTTGTTTTCGAATATGGGTTATTCCATAGTTTTCGTAACATGATTTTCCCCTTCGTTAATCGCTATTTGGACGATGTGCTGTTCTGGCTGGACAGGGTCATGATTCCACCCAGCATGGCATCCTTCAGATCGGAATTGGTGTCCACGTCGGTCTCCCAATCCCCGTCTTCGTTCTTCGTGCACTGGATGGAAACGGTTTTCTTGTAATCCTTCTTGGTCAGCGCATTCATCTTATTGAACATCATCTTGTAGATGTATTCGTTCAGGTCCGTTTTCGATGTGAGTTTGCCGGAATTGGCGTCCTTCACCACCTGCTGATACATCTCCTTGTAGGCGGTTCCGAAATTATAGGTGGTAATCTGCACCTTTACCGTTGCGGCATCCCCGTCCACCTTTTCATCCTTCACCTCGTAGTCGAAGTCCTGAATCTTCTCCACCAGTTCCTTGTATTCCTTCTGATATTTCTTTGCCACATTCTTATCGCTGACCAGAGAGGAAAGCTCGGTCTTCATCTGCTCCTCTTTCACCTGCTGCATCTGTTTTTCCACCACCGCAGTCGGAGTATTGGACCTTCCGCATGCCCCCAAAGTCAGCACCACAGAGGCCATCAGCACGGCGATTGTAATTTTTCTAAATTTCTTCATTCTTATTTTCCCTCCGGGAGGCGTCTCCGCTCTCCGTCAAACACAGTAATGCCGGCACGATCCAGTGCAGCCAAATATACCGATGCGTATTTCCGAGACGTGTTCAATGTATCTCTGAAGTCCGCTAGCACGAAAGAGCCCTCGGCTCCCGCCGTACGCGCAGCGGCCGCCACGCGGTTCCACCCCTCCTGCGAAATATTGTAGGACGGATCTACCTTCACCAGAACGCCCTCTTTATAAAGGCGGTCGAAGATGGCGTTGATGACTCTCTTGTCGGAATCCAGCGCGTAGATCTCATCGTTCTTCGGAATTTCAATTCCCGCATCTTTGTAGATTCCGGCAATGCGTTCCTTCAGCTTCTCCTGCTCCGGCGTCAACACCGCCTCGAAGCCCTGCATGGATACAGTTTTCCCGCAGTCCGTCAGCGTGCCCAGATTCATCAGCCGGTGAACCGCACCCAGAATAATCTTGTCTTCCTGAATATGCCAGGTATCCCGAAGCCGGCTCTGCAGCTCCTGCTTCGGCATTCCCTCTGCCAGCGGATTGCTTTCGTGGTATTCCTGAAGCAGCTGAATCAGGCGATCCGTCATCATTTGGAATTTGGATGCCGCCAGAATCGTGCCATCCTCCAGCTCTACCAGTTTGCCCTCCTCGATGCAACGTTCGATTTCCCGATTTCCGGTTTCCGGAAGCATGCCAAGCTCTTGCAGCAGCAATTCTTTGGAATAGAACTTGTGTCCGCCGGTCTTCAGCACAAAACTATCCGAGATATTTCCGCTCTCCAGCATCCGGAATCCTTCCAGCACGTTCTCCCGGTTCCGCTTGTGCTTTTCCGGCACCGCGTCCAGAATCTGTCCGCCGCCGATGGTGATGATCGGTGAATAGAAGCGGATGATGAACCGGTCTCCCCGTCTCACCGCAATCGGTTCTTCCAGACGGAACTGCACGTACGCCTCTTCCCCGGCGGACAGCGCATCCCGGTCCATCAGGATGACCTTGGTCAGCACCTCTTTGCTTCCGCAATACAGGTGCACCCGGCTGTTGTTCAACACCATGCGCTCGCTGCTGTCAAAAATCTTCAGCTTCACGTCCAGCATCCCGGTAACGGACACTGCGCCCTTCGCCGCGATGACGTCGCCCCGGCGGATGTCCTCTTTCCGCACACCGCTCAGGTTGATTGCGGTCCGCTGTCCGGCTACCGCCTGCTCCACGTCGTTTCCATAGGTCTGGATTCCGCGGATCTTGGCCGGCGTCTCTTCCGGAAAAACATGAACCTCATCGTTCAGGGAACAGGTTCCGTCCATTAACGTTCCGGTTACCACCGTGCCGAATCCGGATTTGGTAAAAACACGATCCACCGGAAGTCGAAACATTTCCGGCGCTTCGATCCGTTTGGATTCCCGGTCGCACTTGCGGATGATTTCTTCTTTTAGGAGATCGATATTCTCTCCGGACTTGGCGGAAACGGGAATCATCGGCTTTCCTTCTAAGAAGGAACCTTCCACGTAATCCCGGATGTCCTCCTGAACCAGTTCCAGCCATTCCTCGTCCACCATGTCCGTCTTCGTGATGGCGATGATTCCGTCATCGATGCCCAGCGCCTGCAGGATTTCAAAGTGTTCCCGAGTCTGGGGCATAATGCCCTCGTCAGCCGCTACGACGAACAGGACGAAGTCGATGCCGCCGATGCCGGCCAGCATGTTCTTGATGAACTTCTCGTGGCCCGGAACGTCGATGACGCCGATATTGTATCCCGCGTCGTTGGGAATGTGGGCAAACCCCAGTTCAATGGTAATGCCCCGCTTCTTCTCTTCCTCCAGCCGGTCGGTGTCGATGCCGGAAAGTGCCTTAATCAGACGGGTTTTTCCGTGATCCACGTGGCCGGCGGTTCCGATAATTATGTTTTTCATCTATTACTCCATTCCTTCAAAAGCATTTGCAACGGTTTGAACTTCCTCTTCTCCGATGGTGCGGACGCAGAGGAGCAGCCGGTCGTCGTGAATTCTTGCTACGATTGGCATGTCGTTCTCCCGAAGCTGTTTCTCCATGCTCGGCGTGGAGATGTCATCCGAAGAAATGGCCACGCCGAATCCCGGCAGGTACACCATCGGTGCGGAGCCGCCGCCGATCTGGTCCTGTACCGGAACCACTTCGGCATGCACCCGATTGTTCTTTGCTGCAATTGCCTCGGCCAATTTGTTCGCTCTTCGCTCCATGGAATCCGCCGGTTCCGTAATCATGTGGAGAATCGGAATGTCTCTCATGGCCTTTTCCGTGTCTCTGTATTTCTTCAAGGTTTCTTCCATTGCGGCGAAAGTCATCTTGTCCACCCGAAGTGCCCGGGCCAGCGGATGTTTCTTCATCTTCTCGATATATTTCTTTTTGCCCACAATGATGCCGCCTTGCGGGCCGCCCAGCAGCTTATCGCCGCTGAACAGCATCACGTCGATGCCGGTATTCAGGGATGCGGGAACATTCGGCTCATCCAGGCCGTATTTCTGAAGGTCTACCATCAGTCCGTTGCCCATGTCAAAGATGACCGGCAGGTCGTGTTCCTTTCCGATTGCCACCAGATCCTCCAGGGATGCTTCTTCCGTAAAACCCATAATCCGGTAGTTGCTGGTGTGAACCTTCATCAACGCGCCGGTCTTCTCCGGATCGATGGCATTGACATAATCCGAAGGTTTTGTCTTGTTGGTGGTACCGATATCCCGCAAAGTAGCACCGCTCTGTTCCATAATATCCGGAATTCGGAAAGCGCCGCCGATTTCCACCAGCTCCCCTCGGGACACGATTACTTCCTTGCCCTCTGCCATTGCCGACAAAACGATCATGGTGGCGGAGGCGTTGTTGTTCACCAGCATGGCATCCTCTGCCCCGGTAAGTTCGCAAATCAGCTTGGACACAATGTTGTGACGAGAGCCGCGTTTGCCGGCTTCCACGTCGTATTCCAGATTAGAATACCCCTTGGACACCGCCGCCACGTTTTCCACCGCTTCTTTGCAAAGAGGCGCTCTGCCCAGATTGGTGTGGAGAATCGTTCCTGTGGCATTGATTACCGGATACAGATTGTTGCAGTCCTCCTGCTCCATGTATGCGATTACCCGGTTGGCCACCGCCTCGATATCCATCCGTTGGATATCGAATTCTTCCAGTTCCTCCGGACTCATTTTCAGAATTTCGTTTCGCAAATCCTGAATGACGCTGCGCGCCGCCTCCGTAACGACGGTGCGGCCGGCGCCGGCGAAAAGAAGTTCCAGCCCACCGGCCTTCAGCACTTCATCTATCTTCGGAATTCGTCTGAGAATTTCATTTTTTTTCATAAAGGTCTCCTCGTTTTTTACACACAATTTCAACCTATATAATACCACAAAGAACGGGGCATTGCCACAGGGAAGCGCGGGCCGGGATTGCTCCTGCCTTCGCCTTCCTCGAGGATTTTCTGTGGTTCTTTTCGGGGATGGGGAAAAGCGGACGGAACGCTAGTTGAAATGATGGGATTCTAATTATATTGTGTGTTACTTGTGCACGCAATCTCATGTGCCTAGAATTTCGAGGTGAGTTCACGCTTTTTGTCCGAAAAACGA
>OLPY01001195.1_pt1 | contig 18899 bp, 16 predicted proteins | sample 1672481 | NCBI WGS metagenome assembly OLPY01 (sample SAMEA3136691, study PRJEB25190) | human gut metagenome | biome: human gut; feature: human-associated habitat; material: faeces | place: Austria | collected 2013 | reverse complement strand
AAAGGAGAATGCGTGAGATGTTTCGATATACTTGCCTGAATCCGATCGCACAGGTCGGCTTGAACGGTTTTGACGATACTTATGAGAAGACAGAGGCACTTGCGGATGCGGATGCAGTGCTCGTGCGAAGCGCAAAAATGCATGAGATGGAGCTGCCAGAGAAGCTCTGCGCCATTGCCCGCGCAGGAGCAGGTGTCAATAATATACCGCTGGAGAAATGTGCGGATCAGGGAATTGTCGTATTCAATACGCCGGGGGCAAATGCAAATGGCGTAAAGGAGCTGGTATTTGCAGGTATGCTGCTGGCTGCCCGTGACATCATCGGTGGTGCGAACTGGGTACAGAGCCAGGATGGCAATGCAGATGTGGCTGCGGCGACGGAAAAGGAAAGACGACAGCGGCGCTGGGGCTTGCACTACGGGCGGCAGGCTGCGGTCTACGCGTGCATATTGTGCAGTTTTTAAAGGGAACAGAGACAGGGGAGCTTGCGCCTCTTGCGCAAATTCCGCAGATCAGCCTGGTGCGCTGCGACAAAAACTGGGGATTTACCTTTTCCATGACGGAGCAGGACAAAAAGGAGATCACCGTGTGTCACAACCGGATGCTGCAGGAGGCGATTTCCATGGCAAAAAGCGGAGAAATCGACGTGCTGATTTTCGATGAATTTCAGGCGGCGTATGCGCATGGACTGCTCGACAAAGAAGCGGCAAAAGATTTTATTTTGAAAAAACCGGCGACGCTGGAGCTGGTGCTGACCGGACGAAATCCTGATCCGGTATTTTTGGAGGCGGCGGACTATGTGAGCGAAATCCACGGGGTGCGTCATCCGTACCAGAAACAGATTCCGGTGATTGCCGCCGGCGGCATTGCAGACGGCAGAGGAATGGCGGCGGCATTTATGCTTGGCGCAAAAGGAATCCAGATGGGAACTGTTTTTGCTGCATCCAAAGAATCTGTGATTCATGAAAACTATAAAAACAGCATTCTTAAAGCAAAAGATATCGACAGCCGTGTTACAGGAAGAAGTACCGGTCATCCGATCCGTGTTCTGCGTAATGATATGGCGCGTAAATATCTGGAACTGGAAAAATCCGGAGCACCGTTTGAAGAACTGGAACAGCTTACCCTGGGCAGCTTAAGAAAAGCAGTTCAGGAAGGTGATACAAAGAACGGAAGTCTGATGGCAGGACAGATAGCAGGAATGATCAAAGAGGAACGCACCTGTGCAGACATTATCAGCTCGACAGTATCAGAAGCCTGCAAACTGATGAATGGAGTAAGTGCAAATGAGTAAGATTGCTTTTATTTATCCGGGACAGGGGGCACAGGCTGTTGGAATGGGCGCAGATTTTTATGAAAAAAGCCCTTTATCAAAAGCTGTATTTGATCAGGCATCCGAAGTGGTTTCACTGGATCTAAAGAAACTCTGTTTCGAAGAAAATGATCTTCTGAACAAAACAGAATATACACAGGTGGCAATGGTAACTGCCTGTCTTGCGATGACAAGAGCTGTAGAAGCCATGGGACTTCATGCTGATATGACGGCCGGTTTAAGTCTTGGTGAGTACTGCGCAATTGCGGTGGCAGGCGGGATGTGTGATCTGGATGCAATCCGTACGGTGCGTGCAAGAGGAATTTTTATGGAACATGCAGCACCGGAAGGAACAGGAGCAATGTCCGCGGTACTCGGCCTTGACGCAGGCGTGATCGAGGATGTTTTAAGAGACAGAGAGGGCGTATCCATTGCGAATTACAACTGTCCGGGTCAGATTGTGATCACCGGTGAGGCGAAAGCAGTTGACGAAGCAGGAAATGCGCTTAAGGAAGCAGGTGCAAGAAGAGTACTTCCGCTTAAAGTCAGTGGGCCTTTTCATTCACCGATGATGCAGCCGGCAGGAGAAGAACTGGCGAAGGTTTTTGCCGGAGTCAGCATGAACCCATTGAAGTTGCCATATGTGGCAAATATCAATGCGGAAGTTGTCACGGACTGCGGAAAAATTGAAGGACTTCTGGTAGCGCAGGTCAGCGGTTCTGTTCGCTGGCAGCAGAGTGTGGAGACCATGATCCGCGAAGGTGTAGATACTTTTGTGGAGATTGGACCGGGCAAAACACTGACCGGATTCCTTCGAAAAATTGATAAAAATGTAAAAGCTTATCACATCGGAAGCTGGGAAGAAGCTGTTTCGGTGTGCGAGGAACTGAAACAGAAATAGACAGATATAGCCAGATGCCGAGAGGAGAGAAATAAGTGGCAGAGCAGAATAAAAAGAAAGTAGCTGTTGTGACCGGCGCATCCAGAGGAATCGGAAGAGCCATTGCCCTGGAACTTGCATCAAGAGGTGCAGCAGTTGTGATCAATTATAATGGTTCGGAAGAACGTGCAAAAGAAGTACAGAAAGAAATTGAGGAAAAAGGTGGCGAGGCAGAAATCAGACAGTGGAATGTGGCTGATTTTGCGGCCTGTGAAAGAGCAGTAAAAGATATCGTAAAAACACATGGAAGTATCGACATTCTGGTAAACAATGCCGGAATCACAAAAGACGGACTTCTGATGGGAATGTCAGAAGCAGATTTTGACAGTGTAATCGATGTCAACCTCAAGGGAGCTTTCAATATGATGCGTTTTGTTTCCAGACAGATGCTCCGCCAGCGCTGTGGTCGTATTATCAGTATGGCATCTGTAGTCGGAATCACCGGAAATGCAGGACAGGCAAACTATGCGGCATCCAAAGCAGGAATCATCGGCATGACAAAAAGTGCGGCAAGAGAACTTGCATCCCGTGGGGTTACAGTCAATGCAGTGGCACCGGGATTTATTGAAACAGAAATGACAGCAGTATTATCCGAAGAAGTAAAAAAAGCATCTGCCGCACAGATTCCGCTCGGTTATTTTGGCAAACCTGAAGACATTGCAAAAACAGTAGCTTTTCTGGCTTCAGATGATGCAGCATACATTACAGGACAGGTAATTCAGGTTGATGGAGGTATGGTCATATGAGCAAGAGACGAGTAGTTGTTACCGGGCTTGGCGCGGTTACTCCTATTGGAAATAATGTAAAAGATTTCTGGGCAGGTATCCGTGCCGGAAAGGTCGGTATCGGACCGATTACAAAGTTTGACACCACAGATTACAAAGTAAAAATTGCCGCAGAAGTAAAGGACTTTAATGCAAAAGACCATATGGATCCGAGATCGGCAAGACGTATGGATCCGTTCTGCCAGTATGCAGTGACGGCGGCAAAAGAAGCACTTGAAGATTCCGGTATTGATATGGAAAAAGAAGATTCTTTCCGTGTCGGCGTGATCGTTGGATCAGGAATCGGAAGCCTTCCGCAGGTTGAAAATAACTATGAAAAAATCATCACGAAGGGACCGGGAAAAGTTAATCCGCTGATGGTGCCGATGATGATCTCCAATATGGCAGCAGGAAATATCTCCATTCAGTTTGGGCTTCGCGGCAAATGTACTGACGTTGTAACAGCCTGCGCTTCGGGAACACACAGTATCGGCGATGCGTTCCGTGCGATTCAGTACGGGGATGCAGAGGTTATGCTGGCAGGAGGAACCGAAAGCTGTATCTGCCCAACCGGTGTAGCCGGGTTTACCGCACTTACCGCACTGACTAAAACAGAAGATACCACAAGAGCGTCCATTCCGTTTGATAAAGACAGAAGCGGCTTTGTACTTGGGGAAGGCGCCGGAATCGTGGTTCTTGAAGAACTGGAACATGCAAAAGCAAGAGGTGCCAGAATTTATGCAGAACTGGTTGGTTATGGTGCAACAGCAGATGCATTCCATATCACATCTCCGGCAGAGGATGGAGCAGGAGCGGCCAGAGCAATGGAACTTGCCATGGAAGAAGCGGGTGTACAGCCATCCGAGGTTGAATATATCAATGCACATGGAACAAGTACCCATCACAATGACCTGTTTGAGACAAGAGCTATCCATAAGGCATTTGGTGATGCGGCAAAAAATCTGGTTGTAAATTCTACAAAATCCATGATCGGACATCTTCTCGGAGCAGCCGGTGGCGTGGAGTTTGTAACATGTGTTAAATCTCTGGAAGATGGTTTTATCCATCAGACAGTCGGAACAACGGAGCCGGATGAAGAGTGTGATTTGAATTATGCGATCGGTGCACCGATTGACAAAGAAATCCGCTATGCAATGAGCAATTCACTCGGATTCGGTGGACACAATGCAACACTTCTTGTAAAGAAATATGAGGGTTGATAAATAATGGAATTTGAAAATCTTCTTACATTAATAAAAACTGTGTCAGACTCTGAGCTGACGGAGTTTTCCTATGAAGAAAACGGAAGCAGCATTCATCTGAAAAAGAAAAAAGAAACTGTGGTGGTTGCAGGAAATGTATCTGATGCACCTGTTATGGGACTTGAAGACACTCGGGTAGCAGGAAATACAGTACGAAAAGAGCCAGATATTGTACAGCAAAAATCAGATGAGCCGGAAGGTCAGATTGTCAAATCTCCACTGGTCGGAACTTTTTATGCAGCACCATCGGAGGACGCAGAACCGTTTGTTTCTGTCGGAGATCAGGTGAAAAAAGGCCAGACACTTGCAATCGTAGAAGCGATGAAGCTGATGAATGAAATTGAGAGTGATTTTGACGGAAAAGTTGCAGAAATATATGTAGAGAACGGACAGGCAGTGGAGTATGGACAGCCACTGTTCCGTATTGTGTAAAGTTACGGGGAAAAGAGTGGACAATTCGGACGTACTAAGAAAGCAATGTGTATAAGTTGTTCATTGCGAACGGGAGTATAGATTATGAATAGATTAGGTGTAAAAGAAATAGAACAGATTCTTCCTCACAGACATCCATTTCTTCTTGTGGATTATATCGAGGATTATGAGCCGGGCAAGTTTGCCATCGGTTATAAATGTGTGACTTTTCGTGAGGACTTTTTTAAGGGACATTTTCCGCAGGAACCGGTCATGCCGGGAGTCCTGATGGTGGAAGCACTTGCACAGACAGGTGCTGTGGCAATCTTGAGTCTCGAAGAAAACAAAGGCAAGATTGCATATTTTGGCGGAATCAAAAACTGCAGATTTCGCGGAAAAGTTGTTCCGGGAGACAAGCTCCGTCTGGAAACAACGATTATCAAATGCAAAGGACCGGTTGGCGTCGGCCATGCGGTTGCAAGCGTTGATGGCAAAGTAGTTGTTGATGCAGAACTGACTTTTATGATTGGATAGGTGACACACAATGATTAAAAAAGTGCTGATTGCAAATCGGGGAGAGATTGCTGTGCGGATCATCCGTGCATGCAGAGAAATGGGAATAGAGACCGTAGCTGTTTATTCAGAGGCAGACAGAGACGCCCTGCATACACAACTTGCAGATGAAGCAGTCTGCATCGGACCGGCTCCGTCCTCCCAGAGTTACCTCAGCATGGAAAACATCATCAGTGCAACAATTGTTACAGGCGCCGATGCAATTCACCCGGGATTTGGATTTCTCTCGGAAAACAGCCGTTTTGCAGAACTTTGTGAGCAGTGCAACATCACATTTATCGGACCTCCGGCAAATGTGATCGCAAGTCTCGGAAACAAACAGGCGGCAAAAAATACCATGGCAAATGCCGGCGTTCCGATCATTCCGGGTGGCAAAAATCCAATCTACACAGTAGAAGAAGGGCAGAAAGAAGCGGAAACAATCGGATATCCGGTTATAATTAAAGCCGCGCTTGGCGGTGGCGGAAAAGGCATGCGTGTGGCTGATACACCGGCGGATTTTGAGGAAAGTTTCCGCACCGCACAGAAAGAAACGCAGATGGCTTTTGGAGATTCTACCATGTATGTAGAACATTTTGTGCGCCATCCGAGACACATTGAATTTCAGATCATGGCGGACAAGTTTGGAAATGTGATTCATCTGGGCGAGCGTGACTGTTCTATTCAGCGAAATCATCAGAAGATGATTGAGGAATCTCCGTGCGAAGTGATTTCAGAGGAACTTCGTAAGAAAATGGGTGATGCCGCCGTAAAGGCAGCAAAAGCAGCCGGTTATGAAAATGCCGGAACGATAGAGTTTCTTCTTGATAAAGAAGGAAGATTCTATTTTATGGAGATGAATACCCGTATTCAGGTTGAGCATCCGGTGACAGAGTGGGTAACGGGTGTGGATCTTGTCAAAGAGCAGATACGTATTGCATCCGGACTGCCGCTTTCCTTAAGCCAGGAGGATATTCATCTGACCGGTCATGCAATTGAGTGCAGGATCAACGCAGAAAATCCGGCGAAAGGTTTCCGGCCTTCACCGGGCACGATTACGGATATGTATTTTCCGGGAGGAAAAGGAATCCGTATCGATTCCGCAGTTTACAGTGGTTATACGATCCCGCCGTATTATGATTCTATGATCGCGAAGGTGATCGTGTGGGCAAAGAACCGTACAGAAGCAATACGCAAGATGCAGAGTGCGCTTGGTGAGGTGATCATCGAGGGAATCGACACCAATGTAGACTATCAGTATGAGATTCTGGAGAACCCGGATTTTCAATCAGGAAACACCGATGTGGAATTTATTGAGCGGATGGAGGCGAACTGACGATTATGAAATTGGACAACATGTTCAAAAAGACAAGAATTGTTTCCAGAATACAGAGCCATAATGCAGCACGCGCTTCCAGACCGGAAGTACCGGAAGGACTTCTTCGTAAGTGCAACAAATGCGGTGCGGCGATCATCACAGAAGATGTCAAACAGAATCATTATACCTGTCCGAAATGTGGCGGATATTTTCGTGTTCATGCATATCGCAGAATCCAGATGGTGCTGGATGCGGGAACCTTTGAGGAATGGGATCATGACCTGATCGGTGAAAATCCGATGAATTATAAGGGATATCTGGAAAAGGTGAATGCTCTTCAGGCAAAGAGTGGGCTGAAAGAGGCAGTTGTCACGGGAAAAGGAAAAATTAACGGAAGGGAAACCGTAATTGCTGTCTGTGATGGAAGATTCCTGATGGCGAGCATGGGCTGGGCTGTCGGAGAAAAAATCACGAGAGCGGTAGAACGCGCGACTAAGGAGAAACTTCCGGTCATTATTTTTGCCTGTTCCGGTGGAGCCAGAATGCAGGAGGGAATCACATCTCTGATGCAGATGGCAAAAACGTCCGCGGCACTTGAGCGCCACAGTAAAGCAGGGCTTCTTTATGTCAGTATTCTGACTGAGCCGACGACCGGTGGAGTGACGGCAAGTTTTGCGATGCTGGGAGACATTATTCTTGCGGAACCTGGGGCATTGATCGGTTTTGCGGGACCTCGTGTGATCGAACAGACGATCCGCCAGAAACTGCCAAAGGGTTTCCAGAGAGCAGAATTTCTTGTAGAGCACGGATTTGTTGATGATATTGTAAGACGTGAGAATCTGAAAGAGACGCTTGGGAAGATTCTGGAGATGCATGAGATTTCCAATTCCTCAGACGATTCAATAGATGAAATGCACTCAGCGAAATCTTCATCGGAGTCAGATTTTGAGTCTGCCGACATCAACCCTTACCTCACAGCATGGGATCGTGTGCAGCTTTCACGTAAGATCGACCGACCGTCCGGCAGTGATTATATAAAAGCTCTTTTTACAGATTTTATGGAATTCCATGGTGACCGCAATTACGGTGATGATAAGGCAATCATCGGCGGAATCGCGAAATTTCACGGCAGACCGGTCACAGTCATTGTACAGGAAAAAGGAACAAACACGAAAGAAAACATTGCACATAACTTCGGTATGCCGATGCCGGAAGGTTACCGCAAAGCGCTGCGTCTGATGAAACAGGCGGAGAAATTTCACCGTCCGGTTATCTGTTTTGTCGATACGCCGGGGGCATTTTGCGGAATCGAAGCGGAAGAACGCGGACAGGGTGAGGCGATTGCCCGTAATTTATGGGAACTTGCCGGATTAAAAACACCGGTTCTCTCGGTTGTGACCGGAGAAGGCGGAAGTGGCGGTGCGCTTGCACTTGCAGCAGGAGATCAGGTATGGATGCTGGAAAATTCCGTGTATTCCATTCTTTCTCCGGAAGGTTTTGCGAGTATTCTCTGGAAAGACAGTACGAAGGCAAAAGAGGCGGCAGAGGTTATGAAGCTGACGGCTGCTGATCTTTATGAGAAGGGAATCATTGAGCAGGTGATCCCGGAACCGGAGAATCTGACACCGGAAAGTATGTGGCAGGTAACGGAAGAACTGGATAACCGGATTGACGATTTTCTGAAAAAATATGACAGCTTATCAGAAGAGGAACTTCTGGAGCGCAGGTACACGCGCTTCCGCAGGTTCTGAGTTTAAATAATAATATAGTATATACGACAGACAGCGTTTGAAAAAGAAAAATACAGGACAAAACCGGGAAAGTGTGGAAAAAGCGAACACTTTTCCGGTTTTGTCTATATAAAACGGCAGAATCCGGTACTATAATATATAAAGAGTAAAAAAAGGAAAAATACAGACAGGAGGAACTACGAATGAAGGAAGTAAAATCTCCGAAGAAACCGTTGTTTTATTACTACGGTATTGTACTTCTTATTATCATTGTTTTTAATGTGCTTGTGGCACCGATGCTTACAACAACAATGGTCAAGGAAGTGGACTATGGAACGTTTATGTCAAAGATCGAGGACAAAAAGATCGATGACGTACAGATTGAGGATAATCAGATTCTTTTTACCGATAAGGATGATGCGAATACGGTTTACAAAACCGGTGTGATGGAAGATCCGACACTGACAGAGCGTCTTTACAAAGCCGGAGCAAAATTTTCAAAAGAAATTGACCAGCAGATGTCTCCGGTTGCAAGCTTTCTGCTGACAGGTGTCCTTCCGCTTGTAATCTTTATTGCGCTTGGCCAGTATATGAGCCGCAAGATGATGAATCAGATGGGCGGCAAAAATTCGATGGCATTCGGTATGGGAAAAAGCAACGCAAAGGTTTATGTACAGTCAACAGAAGGAATCCGCTTCAGTGATGTGGCAGGCGAGGAAGAAGCAAAGGAAAACCTGCAGGAGATCGTGGATTATCTGCATAATCCGGAGAAATATACAAAGGTCGGTGCATCTATGCCGAAGGGTGTTTTGCTTGTAGGCCCTCCCGGAACAGGTAAGACCATGCTGGCAAAGGCGGTAGCCGGAGAATCCAATGTGCCGTTTTTCTCCATGTCCGGTTCTGAATTTGTGGAAATGTTTGTCGGCATGGGTGCATCGAAAGTTCGTGACCTCTTTAAACAGGCAAAAGAAAAAGCTCCATGCATTGTATTTATTGATGAGATCGATGCCATCGGTAAGAAACGTGACGGTCAGATGGCAGGCGGAAACGATGAGCGCGAACAGACGCTGAACCAGCTCCTTACGGAGATGGATGGTTTCGAGGGCAACAACGGAGTTATCATTCTGGCGGCAACCAACCGTCCGGAATCTCTTGACCCGGCACTGACCCGTCCGGGCCGTTTTGACCGCCGTGTACCTGTAGAACTTCCGGATCTTGAAGGTCGTGAAGCAATCCTTAAAGTACATGCAAAGAAAGTACAGCTTTCTGATGATGCAGATTTCCATACGATTGCAAGGATGGCATCCGGTGCGTCCGGTGCGGAACTTGCAAATATCGTGAATGAGGCCGCGCTTCGTGCGGTGCGTGACAACCGTGAAGTGGTAACGGAAGCCGATCTTGAAGAAAGCATTGAAGTAGTTATCGCAGGTTATCAGAAAAAAAACGCAATACTTTCTGCACAGGAGAAAAAAGTCGTTTCATACCATGAGATCGGACATGCTCTTGTGGCAGCCATGCAGACACATTCAGCACCGGTTCAGAAGATCACGATCATCCCGAGAACTTCCGGTGCACTTGGCTACACCATGCAGGTAGAGCAGGGAGATAAATATCTTCTCACGAAGAAAGAACTGGAAAATAAGATTGCGACTTTCACCGGTGGACGTGCCGCGGAAGAAGTTGTTTTTGGTGAAGTGACAACAGGTGCTTCCAACGATATCGAACAGGCAACCAAGATTGCACGTTCCATGATCACCCGTTATGGCATGAGCGATGATTTTGATATGGTGGCAATGGAAACAGTGACAAACCAGTATCTCGGAGGCGACGCATCCCTTGCATGCTCAGCGGATACACAGAAAGAAATTGACCGTCAGGTTGTGGAACTCGTTAAGAGAGAACATGAAAAAGCAAAGAAAATCCTTCTGGATAACCGTCAGAAACTGGATGATCTTGCAAACTATCTTTATGAAAAAGAAACAATCACCGGTGATGAATTTATGGCAATCCTGAACGGAAATGACGTACAGGCAGAAGCAAAACCTGAAACAGCAATTGAGGCAAAGGAGGCGGATGACAATGAAAAGACAGTCTGATATCGGATGGTTTGAACTGATTATGGGTCTGATTCTGATCATTCTCGGCATTGTGATCATGCGTCAGCCGGTTGGTGTTCTCACATGGATCGTAATCCTGTGTGGGGTGATAGCCGTTATAAGTGGAATCGGAGACATTGTCCTGTATGTGAAGATGGAACGATTTACAGGTTTCGGACCGGTCGTTTCTCTGGTGACCGGAATCCTTGGAATTATGGCAGGATTTATGCTGATCGCACATCCGGGAGCAGGCACATGGGCAATCGCAATGATTCTTCCAATCTGGATCATTGCACACTGTATTTCCAGACTTTCCCATCTTCAGTATATGAAGATGCACTTCGGAATGACGTATTATACAATCTCACTGATTTTGAATATTCTGGGGCTGATCGTCGGAATCCTTCTGATCTTTCGTCCGATGATTACGATTTTCTCGATGGGTGTTCTGGTAGGCGCATTCCTGATCATAGAGGGAGCAGAATGCATTGTAGTAGCCTTTACCGGAGGACGTTACTACAGATAAAAACAGAAATCATAACAAAAATTAAATACACAGAATCTTCGCAACTACTTTAAAGTAAAATTAAAGTTCCACATTTATAGTGTACTTAGCGGATAATTATGATGGTGCAATTCTGGATATTATGATGCCAAAGATGGATGGAATCACGGTACTGAAAATATCCGTGCGCAGGGAAATGATGTTCCTGTGCTGATCCTCACAGCCAGGTCTGAGGTGGATGACCGCGTGCTCGGTCTGGATAGCGGCGCGGATGACTATCTGAGCAAGCCGTTTGCAGCAAAAGAGCTTCTGGCGGCAAATCCGGTACAGGAGGTTCCGGTATCGGTTTGTCCGTAGCGCAGGCAATCGTGCAGGCGCACAAAGGTAAGATTAGCGCAGAAAACAAAACAGGAAACGGACTGACGATTACAGTTCTTTTATAATAGAATCTGCTTATGTAATATAACCGCCAAATGAAAAACGCTTCTTTCATTTGGCGGTATTTTTGTTCTGTATGATTGAGATATAATGCAAAATATTGTAAAATAGATAGAATAAGCGAATGTATACAGTGATAAAAATCTTATATTTTATACGATCAAGGAGAATGATTTTGACAAAAGAAAGTTATGCAGGTAATCGAAAAAAACGGTTTCTGTTTTATGTCCTGATGGTATTATGCGCATTGATTGTCGGAATACTGCAATTTTTCGGACCGGGTAAATACAGCGATAGGATTTCCAAAAGTCAGATTATTTATCAGGGCGATTTTGTATGGCAAAAGTCTGACGGCAGCAGCGAGGCAATTCAGGTTCCGGGAAAATATAAAGTGCCTGCCAGAGAAACCATGACGATCGTAACGCAACTTCCGGATGATTATGCAGAGAGTACGCTGGCGATCCGTTCATCTCTCCAGTCGATTGTTTTTTATGTGGGAGGAGAACTGCGTGCGGGGTATGATACTTCGCATACACGGCTTGTCGGTAAAAACTCAGCAAGCAGTTATGTATTCTGTCCGACATCTGCGGCAGATGCAGGCAAGGAAGTTCGTATTGAACTGAGGACCAATACAGACCAATATTCTGGCGTGGTGAATGAAGTCTACTGCGGTGATAAAACACAAATATGGGGATATCTGTTCCGTACATACGGACTGGAAACAATCATAGGTTTTTTCCTGTTTTTTGCAGGTATTATTACGATTGCATTCAGCATTGCGCTTGGAATTGCATATCAGACAAAATTTGATATGGAATATCTGGGCTGGTGTGTGATCATGGCGGCTGTCTGGATGCTTGGTGAGTCAAAACTGCGTCAGCTCCTGCTTCCGAATGCGTCGGCATTGGCGACGATGTGCTTTGTAATGATTTTGTTGTGTCCTGTGCCGATTTCTTATTATATAGATACATTGCAGCATGGAAGACATAGGAAAATATTTAATATTGTAGAAAATATTTCGCTTTTTGATCTTCTGGTCTGCTCAGTTCTGCATATATCAGGCATTGCAGATTATATTGAAACACTGCCGATAGCACATGGAATTCTTGCGCTTACAGTTGTGATCGTGTTTGTGACGATATTTGAGGATCACAAAAAAGGCTGTTTTAAGGGAAGTGGGTATACACTGACAGGGCTTGTATTTGCCATGCTCTGTGTATTGATTGAATCACTTTCAACTTATTTTGTGGTTTCGATATCCGGAATATTTATCGGCATCGGAATGACTATACTGCTGGTTCTGAATCTGATAAAAACAATACATGATATTCAGGCAATGGAGAGCAGCCGGCAAAAGATAGAAATGGATGAGCGCAGGAACCAGATGGAAGCAATTTCGCTTCAGATGATGCAGACGCTGTCCACGACGATCGAGGCAAAAGACGAATACACCAGAGGACATTCTCATCGTGTGGCAGAATATGCGGTGCTGATTGCCGAAGAACTGGGATGGGACAAAAAAGAAATCAGAAATCTCAGAAATGCAGCACATTTATATGATATCGGAAGAATTGGTATTCCGGATTCAATTTTGAACAAACCGACACGCCTTACAGAAGAGGAATATGCGGTCATTAAAGAACATACGATCATCGGTGCGGAAATACTGAAAAATATCACTCTGATCGATCATGTGAAGGAAGTGGCAAGAAGCCATCATGAAAGATATGACGGAAAGGGATATCCGGATGGTCTTAAAGGAGAAGAAATCCCGCTGTATGCCAGAATCATTGCGATAGCAGACAGCTACGATGCAATGAAATCAAGGAAAATTTACAGGAATCCGCTGGCAGATGAAATGATTTATAATGAAATATTACAGAGCCGCGGAAAGCAGTTTGATCCGGATATTGCAGATGTATTTTTGAAACTGCTGGATGAAAATCGTGTGGCAATCGATGAAGATGGTGATTCGGACACAGAATTTGAGTTTGAGAGATTTATCACCAGTGTTATGAGTACGATGAACAGACAGGAAGAAAGCGAAGGATTCGATTTTCTGACCGGACTGCCGATGAGAAACCGCGGCGAAAAACTTGCGGCGCAGTTTATGCAGCAGGACAATGGCTATCTGGTATTTCTGGATATGGATAATCTCAAAAAGATCAATGATATTTACGGACATAAGGCAGGTGACCGGGCACTGAAGTTTCTCGGTTCACTGCTTATGGAGCATGCGCAGCATTCAGTAGTCTGCCGATTGGGTGGTGACGAGTTCCTGATGTTTGTGTCGGAGGTTTCGAAGGAAGAAATCATCGATATTGTGACAAAGATCCAGAAGAAATTCGAGCAGTGCAAAGAGGAAGATATGGAGATTCGTTTTGCAGATATTTCAGCCGGAATCTGTGAAGTAAACAAAGGTGATCCGTTTGAGGAATGTTACTCAAAAGCAGATAAGGCACTGTATTATGTGAAGCAGAATGGAAAGGGAAGTTATTTCTTCTATCAGCAGATGGAAAATGAAGAGTCTGGCAGTGCCGGAACCGGAAAAGACCTGAAAATGATTGCGAAAGCATTGCATGACAGTGGAAAATATTCCGGTGTATTCAATCTCGATTATCGTGGTTTTGCCCGGGTATTCGAATATATGAATCATCTGAGTGCACGGTATAAATACGAATACCATCTTGTAATGGTAACAATGGAAACTCAGCCGGATTCTGCACCGCATATTGAAAGCATCGAAGAGGCATTGGAATGTATGGAACATGTAATCTGCAAAAAGATCCGGAGTGTGGATGTATGCACCCGTTACAGTTCCATGCAGTATCTGATCATTCTTTTTGAAACAGAAGAAAGTAAAATTAAAGATATTATGGAGCGCATTTTTACACAGTATCGTAAAGAGTACAAAGGAACACCGCTGCTTCCGAAATATGAATATATTTCAATGATGAAAGAAGAGAAAAAAGAAACTCAGGTGTAGTATATAACAGGAAGATATCAAGAGAGGGCTGCCACACTGTGGCAGCCCTCTTGAAGGTTAAAGAATATTTTTAGTAAATGATTCGGTCATTAGAGAATGTCGTCTCTGCGGATATATCCCGGATGTCCTTCTTCTGCAATGATCTCATTGCCGTGAACGACTTTGGCCCATTTGTCCATTACCTGGTTTTCAATATGAGCATTCTCGCCAACAACAGTATGAGATAATACAACACTGTTTTTAATGACAGCACCAGGTTTGATCTGGCAGCCACGGCCGATAACAGAGTTCTCTACCGTTCCCTCGATCACGCAGCCGTTGGAAATAACAGAATTTTTGACATCAGCACCCTCCAGATACTGTGTCGGGCAGGAGTCGTTGGTTTTGGTATAAATCGGCCAGTCCGGATTGAAGAGTCCTTCGGCAGTCTTGATATCAATCAGAGAGATATTTGCATTATAGTAACTGTTAAAGTCAGTAACGGATGCAAAATAGCCTCTGTGTGCAACACCACGAACATCCAGCTCACCAAGAGAAGCGGCTACGATCTGTGGAAGGGTGTACATGGATGAAATTTTCTTGCCCTTTTTGATCAGTTCGATGAAGAGTTCTTTCTTCATGATGTAAGTATCCATAAAGATGTTACGTTTCTGGGCGCTTCCACGGTTCTTTTCGATGGATTCTACACCCTTCTGTTTGTTTAGATTCAGAATATCGCAGTTAAGGAAAGCTTCTCTTGCGTTATCAACGGAATGATACAGAAGAGTGATATCAGCATCGGAATCAATATGTGCCTGAAGAAGTTCACTGTAGTTTGCTGCATATACCATATAGGATGGAGCAATGATTACATATGGTTCACGCATACGTTCGATGAATTCAATGTTTTCTGCGAAAGCGGAAATATCGGTATTATATACATCATTCTCAGAACTGTTCTGAGAGAACATCAGCTGGAGCTTGCCGCGCTTGGAGTTGATGTTGTAATGGCGCCCGGTACCCAGATGCTCTACCAGTGAACGTGGTTTGCGCTTTACGTATACCTGAATACGGTCAATACCGCTGTTGCTCATATTTGAAATAGGAAAGTCAATGACACGATATCTTCCAAGGAAGGAAAAAGCACCGATTGGACGATACTGCTGAAGTCCTTCTACTTTGATATGGGTTCCGGAAGATGTGACAATTCCAAATGCTCTTGCCATATTATTCTACCCCCTTTACACGTTTGGACACGAGTTCGATGTTTTCGCTGTCTGCACTGCCGACAACAGCTTCCGGACCGATCTTAATGTTATCGGCAACAAGAGCTCGCTGCACAACGGCACCTGCAGCCACTTCTACACCCGGCATAAGTACACTGTCAATGATCTTTGCACCTTCGCCGACCTTACATCCGGTGAACAGTACAGAGTGCTTTACTTCACCTTCTACGACGCAGCCCTGAGTGATGAATGCTTTGTCGATTTTTGCGTTTGGTCCTATGTACTGCGGAAGAGTAGGCGTGTCTTCTGTGTAGATTCTCCATGAGGCATCATTCAGATTCAGTTCGTTTCTTGAATCAAGCAGATCCATGTTTGCTTCCCAGAGAGAATCGATGGTTCCGACATCTTTCCAGTAGCCTTTGAATTTGTAGGCAGCAAGTGTCTTGTTGTCATTCAGAAGCTGTGGAATGATATCCTTACCGAAATCGTGGTGAGAATCAGGATCTTTCATATCTGCAAGGAGCATCTTACGGAGAAGCTTCCAGTTAAAGATATAAATACCCATAGAAGCAAGGTTGCTCTTTGGATGTTCAGGTTTTTCTTCGAATTCAACGATGCGTCCAGCCCCGTCCGTATTCATGATACCGAAGCGGCTGGCTTCCTTCATCGGTACTTCAATGACTGCAATGGTAGCATCTGCATTCATTTCTTTGTGGTAATCCAGCATTTTATCATAATCCATTTTATAAATATGGTCACCGGAGAGAACTAACAGATATTCCGGTGAATATTTGTCGATAAAATCGATATTCTGGGAGATCGCATCAGCAGTACCTCTGTACACATCCAGATCGGCATCTGCTTTTTCACGTGGTGGAAGAACGAAAACTCCGCTTTCTCTTGCGTCAAGTCCCCAACGTCCGCCAGCTGCTACGTAACTGTTCAAAAGAACGGATTCGTACTGAGTAAGTACACCGACAATGTCCACACCGCTGTTAGCGCAGTTACTCAATGGGAAATCAACGATGCGGTATTTTCCGCCATATGAAACGGCAGGTTTGGCAACTCTGTTGGTCAGTTCATGAAGACGGCTGCCACGTCCGCCGGCCAGAATCATCGCTAACATGTTGTTTTGTTTCATAGTGAACCCTCACTTTCCTTTTATATTGCTTATAAAGCTATTATACATTTTTAACAAAAGCATTTCTACCTTTTTGAGCAAAAAAGTGTGATTTGTTGATAAAAAAAAATAACGATTGTTAAGTCTGTATTAAATAAAAGAAAAAAGTACGAGAAAAACAGGAAAAAGTGACAAAAATGGGAAAAGCTTCGAGAAAAAATAAGAATATGCCGGAAAACAGATGCGTCTGGCCGGACGGGAGAGATATTTTGGGGTATAAAAAGAGCCCTGCACCATGTTGATGCGGGGCCTCTGCATACAATAAATGAATCTGAAAAATCAGTTCTTTTCCATGAAGTCAACGTACTCTTCCAAAACAGGTTTCGGTTCACCGATTCTCCGAATCTGACCGTCATGCATCCACATAACAGTATCGCAGAGCTCTTCGAGTGTATCCAGACTGTGTGACACGATAATAACAGTACGGTCTTTGTTGGAAATCAGACTTTTCATTTTTTCGTAACTTTTTTTCTTGAATTTCTGGTCACCGACACTTAAGACTTCGTCGATCAGCATAATATCTGTCTCAAGAATGGCAGTGATGGAGAATGCCAGTTTGGAATACATACCACTGGAATAAGTACGGACCGGCATATCGATGAAATCACCGAGTTCTGCAAACTCAACGATTTCTGCTTCTTTTTCTTTTACCTGTTCTTCGGAGAAGCCAAGCAGCATACCGGAAAGAGTGATATTTTCACGTCCGGTCATCTCGCGCTGGAAACCGACGCCGATAGACAAAAGAGAAATACTGTGTCCATGAAGGTCAATCGTACCGCTGTCAGGTGAAAAGATCCCGGCAAGAGCGTTCAGGGTAGTGGATTTACCGCAACCGTTCTTTCCGATGATTCCGAGAATCTCGCCCTCGCGAACATAAAAGGAAATTCCTTTTACTGCAACAAATCGATCCGCTTTCTGACGGTTGAAATGCAGCAGATTTTTTTTGATAGAAGTTTTCTTAAGATTCTGATAGCTGATAACCAGATCAGTAACTTCAATTGCATGTTTTTCTTCCATATTAAATCACCTTTACATAACTGTTTTCGTTCTTGTAGATTTTACGGACACCCAGAGCACTGATGATAAGCCCGATAACAAACCACAGAAGCAAAAGCTTGCGGTGCGGAGTACTGCCATAAATTACACAGTCACGTGCTGATGTCAGCAAGAATGCAATCGGATTGCACCGACCGATATAACTGTTGTATGGTGCCGGAAGACGATCCATGATATTCCAGAAAATACCGGTCAGATAAAACAGGAAACGCAGTGCAATATTCAGTACATTGGAAAGATCTTCTACAAATACACCATAATGTAAAAGAAAACAGCTGAACCCAAAAACTAAAACGATCAATGTCATTAAAATCGGAATGATGTAAATCACATTGTAGGTTATCGGTACACGCCATACAGCGAGCATGGCAACAATGATCAACAGAGAAATGAACATTTTAAAACCATTTACACCCATTTTGACAAGGATAAGAATAAACTTTGGAATATAGACCTTTGATACAATAGGTTTATTGGCTTTGATCAACTTAACACTCTGAATAAGACATTTGTTGAAAAAGTCCCAGAGAGTAATACCGATAAAGACAAAAATCGCAAAATACTGTTGTTTAGATTTGAATACATATCCGAACATGAATACATAGATCAGCATGAAGCAAAGAGGATCAAGTATCCACCACAGCCAGTTCAGATAGGAATTGGCAATTTCGGATTTCAACTGGGCTTTAGAAGAATAGACGGCATATTTCCAGTACTTCTTCATGTCATCCCTGAATCGTTTAAACATAAAATCCGCTCCTATATTCTTTTAATCTTTTTGTAATCTATAGAACCCTCAGCAGAGTGAGGGTTTATATCTTCCTTATCATACACTAGGAAATGTGTATTTACAAGAGAAAAGTTTTATAAATAAGCTCCTGAGTGTAGTTTCAATAACTGAATATGGTACAGTACAAAAAACAGTAATTTCCTTATTATAAAGTAATAATATAAAACATGTATATTTAATGAGTCGTTTTTGCAAGAAAGACGTGAATTTCTAAGGGAAAATGCTTGACTTATATATGTGGTATGTGCTAAACTAGACAAGCGACATGGAAGTTAGGTCTTTTTTTTATGCCCGAAAAGCAGAAAAGACCCACGCAAATGAAAACACTGGAGGTGGAAGTTGTGCGCGTTAAGA
>OLPY01001184.1_pt1 | contig 19024 bp, 14 predicted proteins | sample 1672481 | NCBI WGS metagenome assembly OLPY01 (sample SAMEA3136691, study PRJEB25190) | human gut metagenome | biome: human gut; feature: human-associated habitat; material: faeces | place: Austria | collected 2013 | reverse complement strand
TGAATGATCTCAAGATCCCAGTTGGCGTTTCCGACTTTGCGAAGATCCGGAATTACAAGTATTACTATGTGGACAAGACGGGCCTCATCGAAGACCTGTTAGAGAAAGAGGCGGCAGAAGTCACCCTCATCACCCGCCCCCGCCGGTTTGGAAAGACCATGGGCATGAGTATGCTGGACAACTTCTTCGACATCCGTAAGGACAGTAAGGCGATATTTGAAGGATTGGAAATCTCTCAAAATACAGAACTTTGCAGTCAGTGGATGAACCAATGGCCAGTGCTGTTCCTCTCTTTCAAAGAGGTAAATGGGACCGTATTTGACCATGCATTTAACTTGCTCAAGTTTACGTTGGCGCAGTTTTGCGACGATCACGCTTACCTGACAGAAAGCGAAAAAGTGACCGAGGAGCAGAAGAGAATTTTTCGGAGATTGAATGATCAGACGGCTTCGCTGACGGATGTTCAAGGCGCTCTTCTTGTCCTAATAAAAATGATGCGGGCTTATTACGGCAAACCAGTCATTTTATTATTGGATGAGTATGATGTGCCTATCGCCAAAGCCAGCGCCAACGGCTACTATACCGAGATGCTGGAAGTGATTCGAGGCATGATGAGCACAGCGCTGAAAGACAACGATGCCCTGCGTTTTGCCGTTGTCACCGGCTGTTTGCGGATCGCCAAGGAAAGCATTTTTACGGGCACCAACAACTTTGTTTCCGATACGATCTCGTCCTCGCATTTGAACGAATATTTTGGGTTCACCCAGGCAGACGTGGACCAACTGCTCAAAGATGCGGACTGTCAGGAACATGCTGCTGACATCAAGAACTGGTACGACGGGTATCACTTTGGAGACCTGGACGTTTACTGTCCTTGGGACGTGATGAATTACCTGCGGGACCTCCAGCGCAACCCCAAGGCCAAGCCAGCCAGCTACTGGAAAAATACCAGTGACAACTCGATCATCCGGTCGTTTATCGACTATCGGGGAACAAAAATTTCTCAAAAACTGGAAACGCTTTTATCCGGCGGGTATATCCTTCAGAAGGTCGAAGAAGACCTGACCTATGACTACCTACACTCTTCGGAAGAAAATCTGTGGAGTATCCTATATCTGACCGGTTACTTGACACGAGTTCGGGAGGAGGATCTTCCTGCCCCATTGCCAGAGGACGCCTCTGCTTTGATCATTCCCAATGCGGAAGTCCGGGAAATTTTTGAGACGACTATCCAAAAGTGGTTTGACGAGAGTGCTCAGACTTGGAATTTGACTGCCTTGTTCGATGCCATGTGGTCTGGTAACGCGGAAACACTAACCGCAGAGATTAATAAGCTGCTCTACAAGACCATCAGTTACCATGATTATAAGGAAGACTTCTACCATGCTTTCCTGACAGGCATCCTGGCTGGCTCTGGCTGCGCAGTAAAATCCAATCGGGAACACGGCGAAGGGCGCAGCGACATCGTTATTTATCATCCGGACAGACCGCAGGTCATTCTCTTCGAGGCCAAGTATGCCAAAACGCTTGGTGGTTTGCAAAAGAGCTGCGCCGAGGCTTTGCAACAAATCGAAGACCGGCAGTATGCCAAAGAGTTTGAGGATGACTATGATTCGGTCCTCTGCTATGGAATCGCGTTCTATAAGAAGCGGTGCCTGGTTCAAATAAAATAACGAGTTCATTTTACAGGGTGGAGGCTGATGCCTTCGCCCTTTTCTTCTCTCCAATCGAGGATTTCTAATGGGGCTGAGTGTCTACTCGGAGCAAGGATTATCACAGGGCTTTTGGAGCAGGCAGGTGTTCTTAACTTGCGTGTATGGCCGTCTGAGAGAAGATTTTCAGGGAGTATGCTCTGATGAATTGGATGATATTTTCATTCTTTTGGTATGCTTTGGGTTCGGTATCTCTCCTGTTATTCACGCGAGATTGGAGTACCTCTTCTAAACATTCCAGTGACTCCAATCTCGCGTGAATTGGTCCGTATCCTGGCCTATAAGGGATTTAAGAACAAATCCCCCAGAAACACCAACACCCCAAAACACCCTCCACTCAATCCTCCATTTTTTTAACCGAACACCATCAAAAACATCATAATAACATCTTCCTGAAAGATTCTACTTTTTTGATCTTCGAGTCCTTCCGGAAGGTAATTGGATTGACCTGAATCGCATCAAACTGTTTGAGTAACGATTTCATGCCTTTCTCTCCAATACGATACCGTTCCTGTGTTTTCTTGATTGCATGGTCGAGTGTATCGCTTCGACTCGTTTTCTCCAGTAGATACAGCATCTTCTTCTGGGTCTTCTTGTTCGTAATCTCCTTCTCGATCCTGCGCTTGGCTTCCTGATAGGGCAGATGTTTCCCATCACAAGGAAATAGGTTCTTCATTTGCTTACGGATCAGTTTGCTTCCATGCTTGTAGAGTTTGTGCAGGATCACATCATAAGATAGCTTTTTCCCTGGTTTCAGTTTCAGCGCTCTGTAATATGCGTTGCGCTTCATAGATAGCTCGATCCGTAGGATATTTGTTCCATCTGTTTCGTTCTCGATCGTTTGTCCCTTACGTGTGACCTGAAAGTTCTTATCATACACAGTCAATGTCATATCACTGAACTTCAACCGGAAGGAATGTTTATCCTTTACTGAATCATGGAATTGTTTGACCTTTGCTGTCTTGCTATGATGACCGTGTTTGAACAGGCGGATGAGTTCTGTCAGGTCAGTCTCTTCGGGGAAATACAGATTCCACGTGAGGTCTACCCGGCTGAGTGAAAGGTCCTCTTTGTTTAACTCCCAGATGCTGTGGTGTTCCTCATCATAAAACTCGTCCTCGATTACAGCAACAACCTTCTCCATAACATCTGGGCCCATATTTGGATGATACAGTGCCTCCGGAACATATCCACCGGATGCCAGTGAGTGGGGATTGACGATAAACCGGATACCACCTGGGCTGTGAAGATAGCGCTGCTCCAGCTTCATATAGATCCCATCCGGAAACAGGTCCGTTACCTCATAATCACAGTGGTTCTTGATCTTATCCTTCTTCCGTAGGTAGATTTTCTCCTGCTCGTACAGATCATCTACGATCCTTTGAATGGCACTGTACCCCATATTCCGCAAGTACAGCTCTACCGTGTGGATGCCGCGTTCCATCAGGAGCATATCTCACACCCCCTTCTTTTTCCGGTTACGCTGACAGATACTGCAACACCCACAGGCAGGAGCATTCCATTCCCCCAGATAGCGTAACAGTCCTTGGAACAGGCAGCTATCTTGATGCAGCAAGTCCACCAGGGCCTCCAGCTTACAAACAGATGTTTGTATCTCGTCCAGGGTAATGGATTGGAGTGTATCCGGAAGTTCCTCAATCTCCCGCATCGTTTTCTTCCCGGCAAGAATGGCACGGTTCTGCTTGATGTCGTCCTCCTGATAGAACAGTACGACGTGAGCATCCCTGCCGTCACGTCCAGCACGTCCGATCTGTTGATACCACTCCACAGGAGACAAAGGCAGCTCAAAATGAAGGACCAGCCGTACATCCTCCTTGTCGATCCCCATACCGAACGCGGAGGTTGCCACGATGATTCGCTTCTTTCCAGACAGGAATTTGCCCAACACCTTGTTTTTCTTCTCAGCAGTCATTCCGGAATGGTATTTGACGACCTGGTCTTTCAGTTCCTCTTGTTCTTTCAGATTGTTGTAGACGAACTCAACCGAGTTGCGGGTCGTGGCGTAGAGGATTACACTGCCGCCGGAACCGTATTTTTTAATTAAGCGCACAGCTTCCTTCAGCTTGTTCTGGAGCGTCTTCTCCCTCAACTTCTCCAGCTGACGTTTTTTCTCCCGTTTGGATACCGGCAGGCTGTCCAATACCGATGTGTCCAACGTATAGTCTCTGACCATCAACGTCAGGTTGGGTTTCGTCAGCGAAGTGTACTGCAGCTTTGGTTTCTTCATTCCCAGAGAGAGAACGATGTCAATGCGGTATCTCATAGGTGCTGTGGCAGTCATGGCGGCAACAACGGGACGGTGCTTCATCTTCTGGATCGTCTGGCCTATGCTTCGATAAGCGGGCCGAAAGTGGAAAGATCCCCACTCGGTAAGGCAGTGGGCCTCATCCACGACGACCAGCCAGGGATTATGATTCGGAACCAACATGGTCTGGAACCTGTAGCTCTGAAGCTGTTCCGGGGTCGTGAACAGGAACGTGATCTCCCCGCGACGTACTTGAGTTAAGATGGAATCTCCGTTGCCTGCGTTCTCACCGGTCAGACAAGCAGCAGAAATCTCCTTCTCCCGCAAGCGCCTCACTTGGTCGTGGATGAGTGCGAGGGTGGGTTCAATGACCAATACCCAGCTGCCTGGTTTTTGTTTTGCTTGGGCCAGACCGGGAACCTGGAACACGGCACTTTTCCCCATCGAGGTTGGGGCGATCAGCAGAATGTCCTTGCCGTCCATCAGGTCATTGATCGGTTGGATCTGCGCCTTACGAAGTTTCTTATATCCCAACTTCTGCACGGCTTCCTTCACAATGTCACGAGTCTTCATTTTGATTGACCTCCTAAAAATTCATCAGCCTAGGCTGTATGAATTTGTTTTAAGGGGTATCAATTTTGACACGCTTCTCCAGGTCAGCAAACAGCAGGTGCGAAGGATGATCCAGTCCGGTGAGTTGACTGCGGTGCGGGTTGGCCGGGAGTATCGGGTTCCGGCAGCTGCTCTGGAAACGTGGCCTGCGTTGCAATCGTTTCTTATAGCTGTTGTGACACCGTTGTTTTATGTCAGCGAGTAGCTACTCGCTGCGATGTGTCTCAGTGCCTTTTCTGATTGTCGCATGATCTCCCAGGCCCATAGAGTGGGCGTGAGCATGGTGTTTCCCACTACTAGGCTACCTGTGCTTCTTTCGATAGCCCGCCCATCAGCATCACCCAGATGAGTAATTATGTTAAAGGGCGTGTCAAAAAATATAGGACAGGCTCTTCATAAGGCCCCATGAGAGGGGGGATGTACCACCCATGAAAATAAAGACATGCAAATTTTCTCGAACTGACCAAAATCTCTCGATTCCCGAACTGAGGTCAAATTTCCCTTGATATTCCTAGCTTTTTTGCGTTTCAATCCGGTCGGAACGTGTTCGAGAGCACATTTCTCGTCCGAGCGGAAATCAGTCTTATCCGACCAGGATTTCTCGCGTTTCGAGAGGATCCCAGCGGGAAAAATTGAAAAAACAGAGGGGGGGATTCCTATGGAAACAAGCATAGAAACTCCCCCCTGAACACAACAGGGACCAGACACCCTTTGATGAGGAAATGTCCAGTCCCTGTCAGAATCCCTTGACTCACCTTCGCCGATGCGTTACTATTGAATCATGGTGCATCGTGTTTGCGTCGATAGATCGTGTTGCTTCCAGAACCGCTGGTCTCAACACAGGAGGCAAAGAAGGTTTTGATATCAGCATTCTTCTTGGCTTCTTTGAACTGCTTCATCGTTAAGTTGGTGTGTTCCCGTATCTCCTTGGGGGTAATCTCTTTGCCATCCCACTGTGAGGTGAGCCACTTCAGGAGCACGGCAGCGTGGGTTGCTTCGCCTTTGTATTGTCGGCTGGTTGTCATCGCAGTCCGGCAGGCATCCGGGACTGTCTTTACATCCTGAAAAGAGGCTCTCGGGAAGAAGTTTGAGAGATAATGCAAGACACCGTTTGGGGGCTGAAACAGCCACACTGTAATTGGCTGGGTCTCACCGTGCCGCCGCAGCGCACAGCGGAAAATGAGCTGGATCAGGTCATCCGCAAGTGTGGCATCCTGAACGTCCATTACTTGAGGCATCTGCTCCAAGAGCCTGCCCCTGGAAGTCGCGGCCTGCTGCTGAATGGCATCGGTAAGCTTCCCGTCATGGTCAAGCGCCACTGCTCTCCAGAGGTATTCGGCAGGCTCGAAACGGTGAAGGCCCAGACAGATCACGCAGGTTGCCTGCTGGTACAGGTTGGACCCATTCAGGCCACCAAAGTATGGAAGCATCGGTTGTGGCTGTTCGTTCCCATCGATGTATGGGATCAGGCAGCCCTGGAATTCCTTGAGCGCCTCCCATAACCTGGCGGCAAGGGTTTTGTAGCTTACGACCAGGATCTTTCGGTGCTTCTGGCGAAGGTCGGGAATGGATTCCTTCAGCCACACAATTGCCGCGTCAAGATTCACCTTGCGCTGCATCGCTGTTTTGGAAACTGAGAAAACATCTCCACGCTGGATCTTAAAGGTAAGACGCTGGTAGCTTTCCTCCCAGGTCGTCGGTGCGATGCGAAACTCAGGGTTTCGGACGATTTGCGGCGCAATGCTCGCAGTTCCCGAAAAGACAAACGTAGCTGGGCTCTTGGGTCCACCAAGAGTTCGGAGTCTCGGACAGCAGAGTTTCTCTGTTCGATCCTGTGAATACACTACGCGTTGTGCGGAACGGAGGATCTGGATGACCTTTCCGGCCTTCGATCCTGAAACGTATTTTTCGATCCGCTGTCCGAACTCTGTCAGCTCTTTCTCGTCAAACCCCGCTTCCTTAAAATCGCTGTGGAGGAGAATTCCTGTTTGGAAGGCACGCTCACAAACCAGCTTTTTCACCTTATAGAAGGGCGTTCGCACAAAGGCACGCCACCGGAACAGAAGATCGCGTTTGTTCCATAACCCCTCTGAACCTCGGCTCGGTTGTGCTTCGTCCAGGTCGCTTTCCGCATTGTTTAGGGTGCGCAGAGAAATTTCATTCGTCTCAAACAGTTCGGGAGTCTCATCGACCAACAACAAGTTTCGGTGTCGTTCCTCCGCACCGTGTTGCCAGGTCAAAAATGGCTCCATGTTCTCCAGATACATCTGGTAGCGAGCGTGCAGTAAAATGAGGATAGGAACGTCCTGAATCTGGTCCCCAAGATGCATCAGCTCACATGTGTCATAGTCCGGACAGGCTCGTTTTTTGCACTCCGAAAACGTGCTGGCAGTTCCGTTCGGGCATCGGCCCTGGGATAGATTGAAGTCGTTTGCACTCTCCAGCAGAAGGGCAACCTTCTCCCCTGAGACGCCATTGCAGAGTTCCTCCAGCTCGTGTCCTTCGGAGGACTTTTGGACGACCACGACCACCCCGCCCAGCGTGTGGGCGGCGGCGGTGTCGTGATAGAACGCAGTCGAGAGGACCGTCAGCAGGGCGCGAATCATGGTCGATTTGCCTCCGCCGGGAGGAATGGGGATGGCAACGACATTACCTGGGTGCCCGGATAAAATTTCTTCAACAGCCGTGTAAAGGGCTTTCTTCTGGCCCGGAAGATACGGGATCTTCCTCCTTTTAAAGTAGGCATCAATTTCATGACAGACCTTGTTATAGAGGGTCATGGGGTCATCCGGAGTTCGACGACGAAGACAACGGAACTGGCCAGGTCTTTCTGGCGTTAAAACAGGCATCAGACCTCACCTCCTTCCAGTGAACCATCGGAACTCAGATTAGGTACCCATCGATCCAAGGTAGCGCCAAACTTGCCACGAAGAACGGTCAGAACGGGTTCGTGGAGGTGAGCCAGCGCAATGCCGTAACAGTGTTTTTTCGCACCAGAAAAGTCATACCGCCACTGATCGCGTTCTTTTTCGGTCCTCATCGGAATCCCGGCATCCAGCAGGGCATGAAAGACTTTGATCTCCCATTTGCCGCTCTGGGCAGGACCAGGTATGTCGTTCTTTGACAGCCAATCCGCATAAGCTGTGTTTGCGTTTGGCACGACCAGGAAGTACTCGTCTTTGATCCGAACCACAGCCGCGCCAGTTTCGGCGGAGCGCTTCTCATCCGGTGCGGCCACCTGTACTTGCTCCAGATATTCCGCCAGGAATCTCCAGAAGCAATCCGGCGATTTCCAGGCATCCGGTGCGGTCAGGGACTCATCCGCTGGTTGGCTGCCGGGGAATGTCAGGGACCAGAAGTGTTGCAGGATGCTCTCCCGATCCTCTTCTGAGATCCATTCCTCCCGAACGGAAAACCGAAGGAACCGCTCGAACAAGGCCAGGGCCAGGGCCAAGGTTCGCTCGCAGGGGTCTTGGGATGGCTGAGAAAACCGGCCATTCTGAGCAACTGGCAGATAGGCATCTGCCGACTTGATCCACTTGCGAACCCGAGATTCCTTCTTTCTGAACCAGTAAAAAAACTGAGTGATTGCCCAAAAAACAGGGCCGAGCAGATCTTGGAAGTTCTCCAACATTGCGGTGTCAGCATAGGTGAGTTCGGCGTTGTTGAAATTAAACACGGTACGATTCCGGAAGTGACCGGACTGGCCACACAGAATCGGAATACTCAGCGGCGAATGGTGGAGCAATCTTGACCACACCGGTTCCGGAGTTCCAGGGGATACTGCGAAAGCGAGATTTTGGTACGGCAACCAGAACTTCTCCGCTTTTCCCTCGTTGAAGTGTCCACCAACGTAGGCAAACATATTCAAGGATGGAACCGATGCCATCTTCGGAACCTCTGCCTTCAGGATCCATGGACGATTCAACTTCCAACTCCTTCCGCCCCACAACTTAGGGCCCTGCACGGCTAGGAGAAGTAACCGGATGGATTCAGGTACAGCGGCCACCATACTGCCAAGCTGAATCAGAGGGAGTGCCGGGAGCGCTGGGAGAGCCAGATCTGCAACCTGAGCCAAGAGAACCAGGAGCAGGAGATGAGCTGGAGCTTCTTTGGTTGGGAAGATTCCGGGGAAGTGAAGCAAGGCGTGGACGGCCTCTTTGCTCCAATCGTCCCATTCCTTGGACTGTCCCTTGGGAACCTTTTCCCGTGTCAGTTGGATCGAGTCGTCGCAGTTGGACTGCTTGCAAGCCTTCGGGGGTGTGTCCGGATCGAGAGGAGCGAGCCCCTTTTGGTCCTGGATCACGGTGTACTGCGTTGTTCGGGACAGGTTCTCATCCACCAGCTTGATGGTTGTCGTTTTCAGCCTCTTCATTGAGATAGCCTCCTTATGTTCTTTGGGCCCATGTCCAGAGAATACAGGAAATGGTACATTCCCGAAATAGGGAATCGACTTTTAAATTTTGGCCATTTTTCCGAAGTTGATTTTGGGGATGAAAATAGGAGATGCAAAAACATGAAACATAATTTGATTTATGCAATGAATGAGCTGATCGATAGTGGTCATCTCATGTGCAGAGAAAATTACTCCTTTCGGAGCATGCCATTCTTTTATTATCTCGAGCCGCATAGAGCTGGAATAAAATTCCCGAAGTATTGGGGAAAGGATCCACACGAGGGAGACGTTTATACATGGATCCCGCCACGCTCCAATACACCAGATGAATTTGAAAAGATAACATCATATTGTAGAGCCCATGGCCTTCCCCTCCATAATCCAGTTGCTTTTTTTACAAAAGTACTCGAGCAGGAACAGGCACTTTGTCGTGATGAAGAGAGTCGAAATGAACTGATCGATATTTTACTCATTGCTTTAGCTGGAGGTGGGTTTGCTTTCAGCACAGCATTTCTGGTCGAGCAGAGCATCCATGTCCGAGAGTGCGACCTTCTGCGATTGAACAAGGGCGAGTATGACAGGAAAATGGACCTTATAACCTATGCGATCCACGCTCAGTTGAAAGGCGCAGATTATTTTTATAAGTCGCTTAGCGATATGCAACATGACATTATAAAACCCTTAGAAGAAAAACGAAATCTCTTCTCTCAATGGTATTCTAAAGTTTGTAAGACCCTTGGTCAGAGACAGAAACCAGCGGTTGGTTCGGATGATGATATGGAGTTCATGTCCATAGAAGACTTCGAGTCATTATTCCAAGGATATGAAATATATTGTTTAATGCTCCAAAATAGTGATTCTATAAAACAGACCGTTGATAACCTGAGACAGTCCTGTTTTGCAATCCTAAAGTTGCATGAATTTTGGAAGACTCGTCCTTTGAAAGAATCTAATATCGAAGAGGACGCTGCTCTTCAAAAGAAAGAATCTTGGATACGAAATTTCAGAGATTTCGTTATCGATCTCATAGAAAGCGAAAAATTAGAAGGTATTCGTAAAATTGGAGTCAAGGATGATTTATGGCTAGACCATGAATTTTTTGACAAGTTACGTCGGTTCCCTAGTTTGTCGAAAGATGATCTGAAAAACTATAAGCTACTGGACAGCAGTTCATTATCTGAGAAACTAACTAGAGATGAGAGAAACGCTCTACTCCAGTATCGAAAGCATCCCATGTATCAATTTCTAAAGGAAATTCATCGTGAATTGGAAAATGAAGATATCCAACATGTTGCTCCCTACTATATATTCCAATTATTAAAAACCACAGCGAAGCCGCAGACAATCATCAAGGGAACTTTTCGTTTCAGCGAGACAATGATATCGCTGAATGAAACCGTTAAAATGGATGAGTCTACTGGAACACAATACCTAAGATATCACAAATATTTATATGAAATGCTGTGCTGCTGGTGGGACCGTGTAACAGCGGAAGGTGCATATGAACCTCATGACAAAAAGTTATGCGATTTTTTATTTGCACGGTATAGTGGAACATTGTCTAGAACACAATTCCGGGTGTCTGATTCAGAGCCTTCCTATATAAAATATAAAAAACGTGATCTGATGGGTGATGTCCTTTTCCATATCGATGAAACATTTTCTTCTCATTTTGAGATATTCCCTCAGTTCACATTGGCAAGAGTCGCACCCTACGACTATTTGACGTTCTCTGTGGAATCAGCCATGCAGCAAGAAGCAGATCGGAAAGTAATGAAGGCAATCCGACAGTTGATCAAATCAGATCAAAAGATTGTGGAGGAATATAAAAATCTTGCATTTCTAAACGCTAATGGAATTGGGATAAGTGCCCCAGAAAGATCTTGGTATTTTGATATGGCAAGGTGGTTTCAGAACATAATAGAAAGAGACCCAGGTATTTCCACATATGTTGAGGGAAAGGAAGATGCATATGTCCCTCAACTCGATATGTCTGTAAAAGAGCTAAAGGAAAACATTGACTTCCTCCCCGAATATGAACCTTTTGCAGAAGATTTTCTACCAAATCTAGCACGTGTAGAAATAGCGATTCAAGAAGAGTGTTTCAAGTATATTCGTGAAGAAATGATTCCGAAAGTTGCAAGTCTCTATAAGCGAATCCTATTTGATGTTACAATTACATCTGTACCTTCTCAGGGGGAGATTCCTACTAAGAGGGAGGAATCAATCCCCCCTCACTAAGTACACCCAGTAGAGCATAAAGCCCCCTGTGTTCCACATGGTTCATCTCGCGTCTCCCATCGTTTCCGCTCGCAAGCTAACACCAACACTTTCTCAGGGGGGCTTTCCTAAAAGATAGAACCAACAATCCCACCCTGAGAGAAAGCAAAAGGTTGGGGAAGCCCAGGTATGGTCAAGTACAAATCGACACTGGCGGAACGGAGAGAATCGGAGTGGAAGCGTGGAGATGAAGGGCTTGACCAAGTTTTTGTTTACTCGAAAGGGTGGATCAGTCTGGTTGTAAAAGAAAGGTTCTATGCCCGGCTTCCTCTCGCGGGATGGAGGGCAATGTGCTTCTGGCTGCACGACTTGGTGAGATCACAGTCTATGCAGACCTAAAAATACGCCACCAGCGGAGGCTTGTGTTGTCTCTGCCGGTGGCGTATTTCATTGCGGTGTTATCTGTATTGAAGAGTCGTCTGGCGAATTGTCTTGATATCTATCCCGCGACAGGCAAGCGCAATACGAACTTTCTCTGGATCACTGGTCTTTGGCCCAAGAGTAATGGATGTAATTGGTAGAGCGTAAGTTAAGTCAGAATAGATTCTAGGGAACACCTCTCCTTGTGCAGGACACTTCCTTTCCTTTGTCTCCTTAATAGGTCTAAGTTGTAGAATCCGAACTTCATTCTCATAAGAATAGTCGGATGTTTTGTACAGGTAGCAAACTTGTTCAATAATTCCTTTGGCATATAAGAAGACAGGATCATCTTTGACATCGTCATCTCCTATACACCGATCCAGATATTCATCGAGGATGACTTCTACCTTCGTTAAAAAATCTGTGAATTTATTGCCATTTGATTTATCTCCGCACTTTGGCTTATAACAGACGTTATAGACCTCATCCCAGACCTTGTATGCATTGAACTCGATGATGCAACCACATCCCCGGTCTCCATAGTGGACCCACATAGGAAGGCTTTCTTCCCGTTGTGAAACGAAACTTCCAACGAAAACCACTTGAACTTCTGTACTTTCCCAGTTTTTGAACAGGTCACCATATCTATCATCTTTGAAGAAGCGTTCTGCTTCGCGCAAACCAAGAGCTCCTTCCTCTGGATCGTTTAGATATGCTACGGGGCTCAGTTGAAATTTTGCACCCTCTTTTGACAATGCTTCCAGTGCCGATATATTTGTATAATGAGAAATCCTAAGCCTGTCCGAAGAACAATGGAATCCGACTTGTTTGCATTCTCTGATACGCATCGTATATGCGAATTGTTCAGATGTTTTACATGCGAAACACGCCCGGCGAACATCTGAAGATTGAAAAAATAACACTGTCGGATGTGCTTGAAGCACCTGGAATACTTCTTTGTACATTTTCTTTTGAAGATATTCATTTACTTTGTAGTAATCCTGTTTGTTCAATTCTGTCGCTAATACATACAAAGTTTGAGCAACAAAAGATCGAGTTGTATACAGCGTGTTTTCACGAAGGTTATCTCGGACTATCTGACCAGACAGGGATAGCTTTTTCACTAACTCAGAGGCCACCTTTTCAAATTCCTTCGATGTAACGTGCTCGTCAAGTGTCGCCTTTTTAATCTTCGTGCACTTTTGTATGATACCGCACTTTCTGCAATAGTCTACATATCTGCGAGCCCAGTGATTTAAGCCACAGCAGTGATTTAAGCTATGTCCAATTTCCTCTTCTGTTGTAAGGAATAGAGCTATGATTTTATAAAGCTCGCCCCACATCAAGCCTTCTTTTGGTCGAAAGGAACCGTCCAGATAGCCACCCATGAGATTAGCATCCACTACATAGCTGATAGCATCCCAGTCTTTTCGCGTTTCATCGATATCTGTGAACATCGTAGTACTCCTCTATCTGATTTGACCAGTCTCACAACTTAATGCTTCGACTTCCGCATAAAACGGAAGTTTTTTGGCCGCGCTCCATCCCCGGTCTGGTGTATCACCTCGGTGATGCCACATTGTTTGTCCCTTGGTTTCATACACCTTGACTCCGCGTTGTGTATAAGCATTGGTCACGACTTTCCTCGGATGATCTGACCCGACAGAAACAGATACATATGCGGTCTTATTTGGCGTTGTACCTTCTTCGACAATTGGCCCAACCAATTCGTTCAGGATAGAGGGGCTGACATTATGACGGCCACCATGATGAGGAATTTGATAGAACTGTACATTCTGAAGGCTCCCAACAGTGCCCTTCGCGTATTCAATGGCTGCGCCAAGCGCTTGGATCCCTGCATCTCCCGTCAGTAAGAACGACTCCTCTTCCATGTCTCCGAATAGGACAATGGACATTTCGTTTTCTTCTGAAGTTTTAACATCTTCACACAGAAGGTCCTCCCCCCAATCTGCCGGAACCATATCCGTCGATTTCTTTGATTCTGGAGAGCTTGACTGCATCTCATAAAGAAAATCTGTCCTTGGCGATGCCACAACAAGATTCAAAAATTCTTCCTTACTCGGAGACAGGATTGTCATCGTGTTTCCAATTGGATCACCCTGAAATCCACTTTGAATAGGGATGCCTTTCTCCTGAGCGATAGCCTCCAACTTCTTAATAGGAGGATATTTATCTCTCAACCCTTTTTCTAATGATTTTTCCGTGATCCGTCCATCCTTCACATGATCGAATACATCTTTTGCATACAACCACGGACGATTCATAATAAGTACGCCCACATCAAACGCTTCTAAAATCTCGGCCAATCCGGAAACATGATCCTGGTGTGGGTGAGAACAAATCACATAGTCAATCCGAGGCTGCTCCTCGTCATTCAGATCGTTAAAATAGTATTCATTCAAATGATTCTTTAATGGGGTACCATAAGCCTCTAATCCGCCATCATAAACGCACACAACATAGCGTCCTAATGCCTCATCATAATATCGAAAACAAATGGCATCTGCATCTTTTGTTTTTTCCTGAATTCCAATAAAATCCATTTCATACTTCATAGGTCTACCCTCCATTCGTGATTATCTGTGGCGAGAAACTTGCTGGTGAATTCGCCCCTGAATATAATTCGATTGCTTATGGTAAGAATAGGAAAACAGAAACCAGAGCGCAGCGCTGGCAACTAACTGGATCATTGTGAGCCGAACAGTTGCTCGTTCCCGAAATACCTCTACGATCATATAAACTGTCGTGATGATAAAAACAGCAACAAAAGTACGGTACATATTGTTCTTTGTCGAGAGGGTATCGATCTTAGGGTCAGCTTGGCTTGCTTTTATAAAGTCTGCATACGCTCCCTTGCTGATAATGCCCAGCTTCCTATAAATCGGCTCTACAACCAAAGAGCCAAGCCGACCGACAACGAGGCCCACAAAATAAAAAACACAAAGCTCCCCAACGACGTTAATGGCTGGCAGCTGATAGCCTGTTTGCCATTGAGCCAAGACGCAAATAATCGCCCCAGGGAGCAAGTTGTTCAAGAGTTCATAGGCTCCAAGCTCTTCCAGTAACTTTTCCAAAAAACTCGCTCCTTTAATGGGGCAAAGCCCCCCAGGGGCCTTGCATTTTATAGAGTGATTTATGCCTTCATATTCATGATGTACGGGAACGCTGTTACTAGCGGTGGAATGATCACAACAGCGAGCAGCGGCAGGTAAAACTTTTTCTCCGTGCTTGACCAAAAGCAAGACCAATAGCGCGTTGTCTGATCCTGAAGCTCCGGCAGGGACGCATTCATAGAGAAGTCGATCTCCGCCTCGTCCATCTTCCGAACCTTGTCATAGAGCTTCCGGTTCTTCCGTTCCAGATTCAGATAATAGGCATCCAGCGCCCAGAAAGAAAAGATAGGAATCAGGGCGATCAACAAAAAGCCCCTGCTGATGTTGGCCCAAGTTAGGGCGAAGATAGCCGCTACCAACGTCACTGCCCAACCCTTCAAAGAGAAGGAGTTTGAGGCCATGCGGGTGATGATGCCTTGGATCATTTTTAGATGTTCTATCTGTCTAGTTTGATTTTCCATAATTTCTATTTAAATACCTCTTACTCAGTGAAAAAGCCTGTGACTATCAAAAAGCTTACGACTATCAAAGACCTTTTTTAACCTATACAGCCCGTTCAGAGGATGCCAGCCTTGGGACTGTCGGACAGATTTAGGCACATCTTGCCCAGAACTTTCTTCCCAATCATTTAAGTCACTCGAACTTAGTGACTGCAAATGATTGACAGGTAACTTATACCAAATAGGAATTGCGTATTCTCCTTCTGCATGTTCCAGTACTACCCCATACAGAAGTTTCTCTGGCTCACAATGTAAGATATTTCTTATACGCTCTCGCGATATCATCGTTGGACGGATGATTCTAGATAATGCTAGCTCAGCATAAATCCAGGGTGACTCTGTTCGCTCTTCTATGATGTCAGAGATTGGTGAAGATTTATTGGTATGCAGAAAAAATAAGCATTCACTTTTATCAATCATATTAGCCAAAGCTGTCATTAACATCATGTGGACATGGCTGGTAGAACGATTTCTTTGACTATAGCTATAAGTAGTATGATCACCATCTTTTGCTTGAACGCAGTATGCATTATCTATCTTTTTCAGTAGGGTGTTAGCATAACCCCAAACCATAGAGTCCACAAATACACCAAGGTGAAATTTTTCGTGAAGCCATCCTGCTAAAGAAACTGCTAAGTCTTTATCATCGTGTGAATGGGAAATGAATATATCAGCGTGTACTTCCGGGAACCATTGCTTTTGCATAATATCTGCATCCAGACCATTTTCACACATATATTTATCTAAAGAATCGGAAGCCGATTCCAGTTTGCTTTTTTGTTCTTTAAAATATTGCGTTCCTGCCTCGAAATAATCAGAAAAGCTATATTCGGTTAGATCATCTAAGTTAAAACCTACAAACATATGAAAACCTCTTTATACAATGAAGGGGCAAAGCCCCCAGGGATCACTCCCCAGGGGCCTTGCATTACGGGGAATCTTCCTGAATCAGATTCGGGGAAGATTAGCTCAGAGTAACGCTCACGTAGCGATCAGCAGTGTGACCGCCAGCAGTCACGGTGATCTTCAGCACAACAGTGCTAGCAGCCTGATTCTCAGTGCTGGTCAAAACGATCTTGCCCTTCTCATACTTAGCGCCAGTAACCTTGGTTTCGCCAGCGGACTGAACGGAAACCTTAGTGGTAACGCCAGTGAAATTCACAGTGATAGCGTCAGTAGAAGTAGTGCCCTTAGTTGCAGTGGTAGTCCAAGCGTTTGCAACAGTCTTGCCATCCTTACTATTCGCAGTAACGGCGTCCTTCAGGGTAGTATCAGCTGCGGTAGAAACAGCGGCTTCATCTGCTGCGTCAGCGGGGTTCTGTACCTTCTCCAGGTCGTTGTTGGTGTCAACGAACAGCCAAGTGATCTTGTTGGCATTGTCATCACCGGACTTGGCAATGACATAGACGACGTTATCAATGTAGCTCTCTCTAGCATCGGAATCCTTGTCGGCAACGGTAATGGAGCCACCCTCAACACCCTTCTTATCCTTGGTGTTGACATAGATGATCTTAGCATTATCGGCCAGCTTGTTCTTGAAGGCGCTTGCGTTAGTACCATCAGCGTACTTCACAGCACCATTCAGGTTAATGTCAGTAGAGCCAGATGCATAGCCGGTTACAGCGCTGTGGATGTCATACTTTTCAACATCCTTAACGATGGTGCCATCGCCGATGTTGTAAGTGATAAAGTCGCCCTTTTCAATGCCAGCAGAGTTATTGTCAAATTCAGTGGTCTTGGAGCGGACAGTCTTCTCACCCTTTTCAGTCCAGATGCTGAAAGAGTAGTAATCGGTGTTGTTCTCGGTGATAGTCTCGATGTCGCTGATAACATAGCCATAGGCGGTGTCGTCAGAAGCATCGGGAATATCCTGAGAACTAGTCAGAACCAGAGCACCGACCTTTGCATATTTAAAGCCATTGGACTCAGAGTACATTGCCTGACCAGAAACCAGGTCATAATGAACATCGCCCCAAGCATTAACCTGCTTACCAGTCATGACCTTAGTGTCATCCTTGCCCTGAACAAACAGAACCGCATCGTCAGCGATCTTCAGGGTACCGGATACTGCAGATGCAGAACCATTCAAGTGAGTATAGTTCAGCAACTTATTCTCATAGCCCTTGGTGGTAGCCAGAGTAGCATAGCCCTTGTAACCGCACTTGTTGGTATCGGACAGGACCTTGATCTCATACTTGCTGCCATCTTTGCTGTAGGTGTACAGGCCACCAATAATCTGATTGATACCAATCTTCTTGCCGGACTTATTATCCGTAAGAGCAGAATTACCATCAATCACCTGCAGCTCATTAGCTGCGGCAGGAGTGCCAGTAACGACGTTATACTTGACAAACTTCTTAGTGGCAGAATCCAAGAAAGAGATCTTGGAAATCTTAGCTTCCACAGAAGTACCATCAGTCAGATACATTTTAGCCTTCAGGCCGGTATCCAAACCAGTGGTCTTGACCTCGGCGTCATCCACGAACAGAGCGTCAGCAGAAGTGGCACCAGACTCAGAAACTTCGATGTGGAAAGCATAACCGGCAATCTCATAAACATCGACAGTATCATTCCGAGAGAAGGTATCAGAGGTCAGGGACTCATACCAAGTACCATCGATCTGACCCTTGGTCTCAGAGGACTTAGTAGCAGTAACCTTACCAGTGACCTTATTCAGCTTATTGACCACATAGTCACCAGAGACAGTGTCGGTATCCTTGTAGATCACAACGTAGTCATCCTTGGCAATGCCATCGTAAGCAACGACATCGTCCTTATCCTGATTGCCAATGGCCTCGAAAGAACCAACCTTAGCAAAGGTGTAGGAGTTGCTGCCAACGTAAGAAACCTTACCAACAACGAAGGAAGTAACAACAGCGGTATCAACCTTGCCATTGCCATCGTTGTCGATCAGCTTGATAGCATAAGCCTTCTCAACACCAGTAGCGGTGTTAGCCAGGCTGTACAGGTCGGACTTGCTGTAGGAAGCAGTCTTGTTGAAGATGATAACCTTGTTGTTGTCATCCAGCTTGTATTCCTTATCGTTGAACTTCACCTTAGTGGTGGTGCCAGACACGGTATCTAAGTCACCAATCACGCCGGTAGCAACAACGGTGGAGTCCTCGTTAGCATAGATACCGAAGACCTTGGAGTTGTCGTTGTCCTTCACAAGAACATCGACCTTCTGGCCCATCAGGTCAGAATAGTCTTTCTCAACCTTGGTGTAAGAAACATCGCCAGCGGTGCCGCTAGTGGTCACGCTGTAAGTACCCTTGTCGTCCTTGGAGATGGTCTTCAGGGTAACATCCTCACGGGTAGTGACAGAGTACTTATCCTTCAGCATGGTCAGGTCCTTGCCGTCGGTACCCTTCTTATTCTCCAGAGTGGTCTTGGAGACCAGAGTACCATTCTCGGAAACCAGGGTGTACTCATACTTGACCTCGCCAGCCTTCAGCGCGTTCCAGATCATCTGGGCGGCGTTGTCACGGGTCAGAGCAGCGGAAACGTCGATGCTCTCCAGGCCCTCATACAGGCCCTTCTGGGTAGCAATGATGTTGACATTGGTAGCCCAAGCGTTGCCGGTGAACTTCTCGATGTCGGGGTTATAGCCCAGAGCGACCAGCAGCATCTTGGCCAGCTGGGTGCCGGTCACGTTGCCAGCAGGAGCGAACTTGCTGCCGCCCACGCCGGACACGATGCCCTGTGCATAGCAGGACTCGATGTACTTCTCAGCCCAAGCGGAGTTGGCGTTGGTGCGCACATCG
>OLPY01001178.1_pt1 | contig 19082 bp, 10 predicted proteins | sample 1672481 | NCBI WGS metagenome assembly OLPY01 (sample SAMEA3136691, study PRJEB25190) | human gut metagenome | biome: human gut; feature: human-associated habitat; material: faeces | place: Austria | collected 2013 | reverse complement strand
TGCCGCACCTCGCTCGCCGTATCGGCACTTAGAATTATGCGGTATTGCCCTAGAAGTATCCGCATCGTCGGCGCATGTCCGCCGATGCGGATGTTTTTGTATAATTCCAAGGAGTGCCGCCATGCCTGACTACAAGACCCTGCGGGGGACCTCGACCTTTACGTACGAGGAAAAGCGCAGCCGCTTTATCGCCACCGCCGCCTTTGCCGATACCGAGGAAAAGGCTCTGGCTGTGCTGAACGCCGTGCGCGCCGCCAACCGCACCGCGCGGCATAACGTCTACGCCTACGTGCTGCAAAACGGCCGCACCCGCTACTCCGACGACGGCGAACCCGCCAAGACGGCCGGCACCCCGGTGCTGGAGACCATCGGCCACGCGGGCGTGTCGGACGTGATCGTAGTTGTCACGCGGTATTTCGGCGGTATCCTGCTGGGCACCGGCGGCCTGGTGCGCGCCTACACGGCGGCGGCCGGCGGTGCACTGCAAAATGCCGAACTTGTCAGCATGCGGCTGGTGGTGGACTGCCGCCTGCGGGTGCCCTACGCCCAGTTCGAGCAGGCCCAGCGCATTATCGCTGCGGCCGGGGCCAAGCCGGAGGAGCCCGTGTTTGACGATGCCGTTACCCTGCTTTGGCGGATGCCTGCCGGGGAGGAAGGCCCCCTGTGTGCCAAGCTGACCGAACTGACCCGCGGCAGCGCCGAAGTCACCGTTTCGGCAGCGATGTACGCACCGTTTTGATTTTTGCTGCGGCTTTTCAGGGCCTGGATTCCTCTACGCCTTTTTGTAAGGGCCGATGCTCGTCATCGGCCCCTACAGCCTCATGCAAGGTGGTATTGTAGGGAGAGGGGCTTGCCCCCCTTCCGCAGAACCGACTTTGAATTTTTTCAAAAAATTCCGCATAAAAAAAGAGTATTTCGCCAAGTTTTATCGTATTTATATATAGAGGGAAAAATAAGGCAGAACTGCCCCCGTGCGCCGCAGCTGCAGAACGGCGCAAAAGCAGGGCTGCCATAAGCCGGAAAGGGGGCTGCTGACCATGACCATCCGCGAAGAGACCCAGGCGATCGAGCGCCAGACCCTGAGCCGCTACGCTACCCTGAGCCAATCCACCCGGGGCCGCCGCCGCCCGGAGGACGAGGACCCCATCCGCCCGTGCTACCAGCGGGACCGCGACCGCATTATCCACTGCAAGGCGTTCCGCCGCCTGAAGCAGAAGACCCAAGTCTTTCTCTCGCCCGAGGGGGACCATTACCGCACCCGGCTGACCCACACGCTGGAGGTCGCGCAGATCGCCCGCACCATCGCCCGCGCCCTGCGGCTGAACGAGGATCTGACCGAGGCCATCGCCCTGGGCCACGACCTGGGCCATACCCCCTTTGGCCACGCGGGGGAGCGCGCGCTGAACCGCCTGTGCCCCGGCGGCTTTACCCACTACCGCCAAAGCCTGCGGGTGGTGGATTTCCTGGAAAAAGACGGCAGGGGCCTCAACCTGACCTGGGAGGTGCGCAACGGTATCGTTACCCACACCACCGGCGCCTGGGCCCGCACGCCTGAGGGCTGCGTGGTGCGCCGCGCGGACCACATCGCCTTTTTGAACCACGACATCGAGGATGCCGTCACCGCCGGTGTGCTGGACCCCCGCCAGCTCCCGCCCGAAGCCGTGGCCGTGCTGGGCACCACCAAGTCCCAGCGCATCACCACGATGATAACGGATTTGATCGAGCACAGCCAGAACGGCCGCATCAACTTTTCGCCCGAAGTGGACGCCGCCTACGCCGTGCTGAAGGACTTCATGTACTCCACAGTCTACGTGGACAAGGAAGCCAAGCGCGAAGAAAAAAAGGTGGACAAGCTCGTGGCCGAGTTGTACGAGCGCCTGTGCGAGGAGCCGACCCTGATGCCCAACTTCTACCTGCAGATCGCCTACAACGAGGGCGTCGACCGCGCCGTGACCGATTACATCAGCGGCATGAGCGATGAATTCGCCACCCGGCTTTTTGAGGATCTGTTTGTCCCCCAAAAGTGGACGGTTTTATGATTTTGTTTTAAGTGGGCGGCTTTTGCCTGCCGCCGCAAGGTGGCGGCATCCGTCAACTGCTAACAAAAAATAAAGCAAAAAGGAGGTGCCCCACGCAGGTATGATCCCCCAGGAATACATCCAGGAAGTCGTTCGCCGCAACGATATTGAGGACATCGTAGGCCAATACGTCCAGCTCCGCCGCCGCGGGCGCACCCTCACCGGCCTTTGCCCGTTCCATAACGAAAAAACGCCTTCCTTCGTGGTTTACCCGGACACCCAGAGCTTTTACTGCTTCGGCTGCGGCGCGGCAGGGGACGTTATCAGCTTTGTGCGCAAGTACAATAACCTCGGCTATGTCGAGACCGTCAAACAGCTGGCCAGCCGTGCAGGCATGCCCCTGCCCGAGGAGGACGATAAGGAGTCCCGCGCCCGGCAGCGCCTCTTAGAGATCAATCGCTGCGCCGCCCGCTACTTTTACGAGCAGCTCAACGCCCGCACGCCCGAAGCCGCCCTGGCCCGCCGCTACTGGCGGGAAAAGCGCGGCCTGTCCGACGCTGCCATCCGCCGCTTCGGTCTGGGCTACGCGCCCGAGGATTTCACAGGCCTGCTGCATTACCTGCGCCGCCTCGGCTTCTCCGAGGAAGAGCTGGAACACTCCGGCCTCGTCAAGCGCAGCGCCAAGGGCAATCTCTACGACATCTTCCGCCACCGCGTCATGGTGCCCATCATCGATGTGCGCGGGGCCATCATCGCCTTCGGCGGCCGTGTGCTGGACGACTCCAAACCCAAGTACATCAACAGCCCCGAGACGATGGTGTACAAAAAGTCCCGCACGCTGTTTGCCCTGAATGTGGCCAAAAAATCGCCGAATAAACGTTATATTTTGTGCGAAGGCTACATGGACGTCATCTCGATGCACGAGGCTGGGTTTGACACCGCCGTCTGCGCCTGCGGTACCGCCTTGACGCCTGAACAGGTCAAGCTGCTGACCGAATACGCCGACGAAGTGGTGCTGAGTTATGACTCCGACGAGGCGGGCCAGAAGGCCACCGCCCGCAGCCTGGCCATGTTCACCGAGGCCGACATCAAGGTGCGGGTGCTGAGCTACCAGGGCGCTAAAGACCCGGACGAGTTCATTAAAAAATACGGCAAGGAGCGGTTCGCCATGCTGCTGGACGGCAGCGCTGACCCGACGGAGTTCCAGCTGAAAAAGGCTGCCGCCAACTATGACCTGCGGGATTCGGCCGGGCGGCTGAACTACCTCAAGGACGCCATCGACATCCTGGCCCGCAAGGGCGTTACCCCCACAGCGCGGGACGTCTACGCAGGCCGCCTGGCCGAGGAGACCGGCGTGGGTAAAAAGGCGATCTTGGAGCAGATGAACGATGTGCTGCGCAGCACCCAGCGCCGTGACCGCCGCAAAGAGCAGCGCGACCTGGCCGGGCAGGGCAATGCCGCCGACATCCGGGTGCCCTACAGCGCCGGGGGAGATGCCGCTTTGGGTGCCGCCAGTGCCGGGCGGCAACTCATCGCCGCGCTGCTGCAAAGCCCCGAAAAGATCCCCTATGTGCGCCAGCGTTTGAACATGGACGCCGTGGTCCTGCCCGAAATGCAGGAGGCCCTGCGGGCTATTTTCCGCTGTGCGGACGAGCAGCTGCCGGTGAACATCACCAGCCTGCAGCAGATGCTGGACGATAAGCCGATGGCCGAAGTCAACCGCGCCCAGGCCGTCAACGCCGGGCACCCCCTCCAGCAGGAGGACATTGACATGTACCTGGAACGGCTGGACAACGCCAAGCCCATCAGCCAGACCGTCAAAGGCACTACCGACGACCAGTTTTTAAGCGCCTTCTCGAAACTCCGCAAGGAAAAAGGCGCGGCCGACCCGCCCCAATCTGATTGAAGAATTTCTCTCAAACATCCGTGTTCATATAAAAAACCAAAGGAGAACGTACTTATGGCAGAAAAGAAAGATTCTATCCGCAGCTTGATCGAGACCGGCCGCCGTGCCGGCAAGCTGACCAACAGCGAGATCAGCGACGCGATGGAGGAGAGCGGTCACGTCCTGGACGTGGAGCAGATGGAAAAGCTTTACGAGGAACTGGAGAGCAACGGTATCGAGGTCATCGATGATGACCCCGTCAGCGATGTGGACGCCAGCCTGCTGAGCGGCACCACCGAGGAAGGCGCCGACGACTTCGACGACGCCCTGAATACCGACGGCATTACCATCGACGACCCCGTCAAGGTCTACCTGAAAGAGATCGGCCGCGTGCCCCTGCTGACCCCCGAGGAGGAGATCGACCTGGCCCTGAAAATTCAGGCCGGCGGCCCCGAGGGCGAGAAAGCCAAAAAGCGCCTGAGCGAAGCCAACCTGCGTCTGGTCGTTTCCATCGCTAAGCGTTACGTCGGCCGCGGCATGCAGTTCCTGGACCTGATCCAGGAGGGCAACCTGGGCCTGATCAAGGCGGTGGAAAAGTTCGACCACACCAAGGGCTTCAAGTTCTCTACCTACGCAACGTGGTGGATCCGTCAGGCCATCACCCGCGCCATTGCCGACCAGGCCCGCACTATCCGCATCCCGGTGCATATGGTCGAGACCATCAACAAGGTCAAGAAGGTCTCCAGCCAGCTGCTGCATGAGTACGGCCATGACCCCAGCGCCGAGGAAATTGCTGAGCGCCTGGAGATGCCTGTGGATAAGGTGCGCGAGATCATGCGTGTGGCCCAGGAGCCTGTCAGCCTGGAGACCCCCATCGGTGAGGAGGAGGACAGCCATCTGGGTGACTTCATCCCCGACGATGACGCCCCCGTGCCCGCCGAGGCCGCCAGCCAGACCCTGCTGAAAGAGCAGCTGGCCGACGTGCTGAAGACCCTGACCCCCCGTGAGGAGAAGGTCCTGCGCCTGCGCTTCGGCCTGGAGGATGGCCGCCCCCGCACGCTGGAAGAGGTCGGCAAGGAGTTCAACGTCACCCGTGAACGCATCCGCCAGATCGAAGCCAAGGCCCTGCGCAAGCTCCGCCACCCCAGCCGCAGCAAAAAGCTGCGCGACTTCCTGGATTGATTTGACAGCATAATATAGCAAGAGCCGCTCCCTTCCATTGGAATGGAGCGGCTCTTTTGTGTAGATGCTTTGGAACTTACAGCTCCTCGCCGTTGGTCTCGATCACTTTACGGTACCAATCGAAGCTGTCTTTTTTATACCGCTTGAAGCTGCCGTGGCCCTGGTCGTCACAATCGACGTAGATGAAGCCGTAGCGCTTGGCCATCTCGCCGGTGGAGGCGGAGACCAGGTCGATGCAGCCCCACATGGTGTAGCCGAACAGGTCCACGCCGTCCTCCTCGACAGCCTGCTTCATGGCGCGGATGTGCCGCTGCAGGTAGTCGATGCGGTAGGGGTCGTGGATGCTGCCGTCAGCTTCCAGCGCGTCCCGGGCACCCAGGCCGTTCTCCACGATGATGATGGGCAGATCATACCGGCTCTCGATCTCGTTGAGGGTGTAGCGCAGGCCGTCCGGGTCGACCTGCCAGCCCCACTGGCTGGACTCCAGGTACGGGTTCTTCGCGCCGCCCAGCAGGTTGCCGGATGCCTGAGCCGCATTGGGGTCGACCGTCACGCAGTTGGTCTGATAGTAGGAGAGGGAGAAGAAATCCACCGTGCCGCGGCGCAGGGTCTCGCGGTCCTCATCGGTGATCTCCAGATGGATGCCGTTTTTCTCCCAGAAGCTCTGGGCGTAGTAGGGGTAGGCACCGCGGCACTGCACATCGGCACAGTACCAGTTGAACTGCCGCCAGTTCTGCTGAAATTCCAGCATGTCCTTAGGGTTGCAGGTCAAGGGGTAGACGGGCATCATGGCGATCATGTTGCCAATCTTCGCCTCTGGATCCAGCTCATGCCCGGCCAGCACGGTGCGGGCGCTGGCCACAAGCTGGTGATGCAGCGCCTGATACCGCACCTGCACATCATCCACCTGATGCAGGAAATCCCGCGTGCCCTCGTTGCGGATGCCCAGGGACATGTAGTTGCCCAGGGGCAGGGTGCCGCAGTTGATCTCGTTGAAGGTCAGGTAGTACCGCACCTTGCCCTTGAAGTGGGCAATCACCGTACGGGCGTAACGCTCAAACAGCGCGATCACCTCGCGGGAGGCCCAGCCGTTGTACTTGTTGACCAGGTGCAGCGGCATCTCGTAGTGGGACAGGGTCACGATCGGCTCAATGCCGTGGGCTTTCAGCTCGTCAAAGACGTCATCGTAGAACTGCAGGCCGGCCGGGTTCGGCTCGGTCTCCTCGCCGGTGGGGAAGATGCGGCTCCACGCGATGGACATGCGGTAGGCTTTAAAGCCCATCTCGCCCATCAGGGCGATGTCCTCTTTATAATGGTGGTAAAAGTCGCTGGCGGTGCGGTTGGGGTAGGTCAGGCCCGGCTCGGTGTCAGGTGTGATCTGACGGGGAGAGGTATGCGTCCCGGCAGAAAGCATATCTGCCTCGCTAGGGCCCTTTCCGCCCTCCTGCCAGCCGCCCTCGATCTGGTTGGCGGCGGTGGCACCGCCCCAGAGAAAGTCTTTGCAAAACGGCATAAAAAGCATCCTTTCGGGAGAAAATTACTTGTTGGCAGCTTCGGGCTTGTACAGGACCCAAGTGGCTGCGAAGGTGGCCACAGCGCCCACCAGCACGGAGATGACCATGAACAGCAGGTTGTTGGGCTTGTCAGCGCTGACGAACAGCGGCAGGGCGATGACAGAGGAAGCACCCGCAAAGGCATAGATAGCGGTCTTGAGCAGACCTGCCACGCAACCGCCGATGGCAGAACCGATCATGGCGCCGTACATGGGGGTCTTGTACTTCAGGTTGATGGCGTACATGGCAGGCTCGGTAACACCGGCCACAACAGCGGTGACAGCGGTGGAGAAGCCGGTGGACTTCAGGTTGGTGTCCTTGGCTTTGAGAGCGACAGCCAGTGCAGCAATGCCCTGATCGATGTTGGAGATGATCAGTGCAGGGAAGAAGATGGGCTCGTACAGGGGGTCAACGGTCAGCATCTGCATCAGGTAGGGAACAAAGGCACCGTGCATACCGGTCATGATAACGAACGGCATCACAGCGGCAAAGGCGGCCACACCGATGAAGCCCAGGGTGTTGTACAGCCACAGGACGAAGGTGCTCAGGTAGGTGCCCAGGAAAGAACCGATGGGGCCGAGGACGCAGTAGGCCAGGGGGATCATGACAATGATGGTCAGCAGCGGCTCCAGCACGGAACGCAGGATGTCAGGGGAATGCTTGGCAAAGAACTTCTCGATGGGGGCCATGACGGCGCAGCACAGGATGATGGGGAAGATGGTGCTGGAGTAGCTCACGCCGTACACGGGGATGCCCAGGAAGTTGAAGGCGGTGCCGTCGCTGACGCCGCTGGCAAAGGACGGGTAGATCAGCAGGCCGCCGATGACCATGCCCAAGGCGGGGTTGGCACCAAACTTCTTGGCGGCGAATGCGCCGATCATGATGGGCAGGAAGTAGAAGCCAGCGTCACCGGCAAAGGTGAGCAGCTGGTATGTGCCGCTGTCGGCGGGCACGCCGGCCATGTCCATCAGGATCAGGATGACCTTGATCATGCCGCAGCCAATCAGAGCGGGGATAAGCGGGGTCAGCGAGCCGGAGATGCCGTCGAAGATTTTGTCGATGACAGCCTTGGCACCCTTCTTCTGGGCGGGCTTTTCATCGTCCAGCTTCTCGTCCACGGATTTCTCCACGGCGAAGCCGTTCTTCTCGCAAATCAGGCGGTAGGCATCGTTGACAGCCTGGCCGATGATGATCTGGTACTGGCCGTTCTGCCACTGGGAGCCGAGAACACCGGGCAGTTTTTCGATTTCGTCTTTTTTAACGGCGGACTCGTCCTTCACGTTAAAACGCAGGCGGGTCACGCAGTGGGTAAAGAACTGGACATTGGCTTTGCCGCCGACAAGACCAACGATCTTGTCAGAAAGCTCCTGATATTTCTGTGCCATTATTGGTTCCTCTTTCTTGATTTTCAGTGTGTTTGGTATATCTGTACAAAGGGTGCGCGCTTCCCTTTATTACATGCGAGGTTAAGCCTGCTCGCGGGAGCAGAACCGTTCGATATGAAGCATGAGATAGGACATTTCCTCGCTTCCCAGGTTCTTGCCGGTCTTTTGCTGCAGGTAGGTGCGGACATCCTCCGCACACAGGTAAGTCTCTCTATACTCCTGTTTCAGATTGTTGAAGAGTTTGTCGTTGTTGTTTTCCAGTGTCTCGTTGTTGCGGATGCGGGCCAGCAGGTATTCCATGTGGGTGATAAAGCGGCTGGCGTTGAAGCCAGAACGGTCAATGGTGATGTTCTCCCGCTTTTCGATCAGGCCGATGACATCGCTGATCATCGTGCTGGCGTCGAGGAAATCGGCCTTCGGGGCCACGGAGTTCTCGGCGTTGATGAGATGCAGCGCAATGGCGGCGGCTTCTTCTTTGGGCAGGCGCACACCGAAGCGCTGGTTGATGCACGCCACAGCCTGGGTGGCAACCTTGTACTCTGCTTCGTGCAGGTAAGCCAGGTTGCCGACGTAGGGCGGCTTGATGTGGATGTTTTTCTTGTATCGGTCGATGGCAAAGTTGATGTGGTCCGCCAGGGTGATGACCAGGTTGCGGTTGAAATCGGCATCGATGCTGTTGGCGGCCAGATCAACGAGCATACCAGAGACATCGAAGATCTCCTTGGGGATCTCTTTCAGCAGGCCCTGGTATTCGGGGCTGATGCCGTAGTAGGTGCGCTCAATGACCGAGAGGTCCGTCAGCTCGTATGGGATGGGCTTGAAGCCGATGCCCTTGCCAAAGGCGATGAGCTCACGCTGGTTGCCATCCAGGCACAGCGCCACGTTATTGTTGATCTTTTTGATGACTTTCATGGGCTCACCTTCCTTATACGGGGTAAAATGAACATGCGGGCAAAAAAATAAGACACGACCATACAGGTGCATTTTCTGCATCTGTCAATGGTCATGCCTCCCGAAGAGTAACAATCCGTTAACGTATGTTCATTTTTCTTTAATATTCTACGATGTCCCCCCAAAAAAGTCAATCGGCGAACTCGTACAAAAAAATGAACGTATTCTTGTGCATATTGCTATTGCGTGACTTGGACAGCCTTATTTTGCCGTCCGGCAATACACCTCGATCGCCTTGCTGGCAAACTCGGCGGTACCGGGGCCACCTGCGGCGTTGATGTTTTGGGTAAACGCACCGCCTGCGGTGTACAGCTGGCCGAGCTGGCCCAAAATGGTTTTGGAGCAGGTGTAGTAATGCTCGCTGATAAAATCTTGCAGCTTCTTCACCTGGGCCTGCACGGCGGGGGCGGCAGGGTCCATGCTTTGCATCTTACCGAAAGCTGCAATGATTTCCATCAGCTGGCCGCCCATAGCGGAAACCTCTTTTTCCGTCTTGAGGGCGGTCTTTTGCTCAAACTCTTTGTACTCCGGCGTGGCGCCCCACTGCTGCTTGGCCTGGGCGGCGTAGTCCTTGATCTTCTGTGTATCAAATGCGGTAAAATCCATAATGGTTCCTCCTGTGGTTTGTGTCTTTTCCGCAAGGGCGATGAGATCCTCGATATGCTGTCGCTTCAGCTTCAGCAGTTCGATCTGCTGCTCCAGCGCCTTTTCTCGGTCGAAGGCGGAATTAGACAGGATCCGCTGAATGTCTTTCAGCGAAAATTCCAATTCCCGGAACAACAGGATTTGCTGCAAATGTTCCAGCGCTGTATCGTCATACAGGCGGTAGCCGCTGTCGGTATGCCCGGTGGCGGGCAGCAGGCCAATCTGGTCGTAATAGTGCAGCGCGCGTATACTCACGCCGGTCAGGCGGCTGACTTCGTTTACGGTCATCATGGGGGGGACACCTCACTTTCCCTTGCGGTAAGTATAGCATACACTATGACGCAGCGTAAGGGTCAAGACGGAAAATAGGGGAAGGTACGTGAAAAAAAATCATCTTGAAGTTTTATCTCATTTGTGCTACACTTGTGGTCGTGTGAGAAACAACCCGGAGGGACGTAGGAAAAATGGAAAACGAAAAAAGAAGCAGCTTTTCCGGCAGGATTGGCTTTGTGCTCTCGGCAGCCGGGGCGTCGGTGGGACTGGGCAATATCTGGCGGTTCCCGTACCTGGCGGCCAAATATGGCGGCGGAATCTTCCTTTTGATTTATATCGTGCTGGCGCTTACCTTTGGCTACACGATGATCATGGCCGAAACGGCCCTGGGCCGCATGACCGGCAAAAGCCCGGTGGGCGCTTACGCCAGCTTTGCCAAGCCGGGCAAGCGCGGCGGGTTCTTAGGCTTCGGCGGCTGGATCAACGCCATCATCCCGGTGCTGATCGTACCGTATTACTCGGTCATCGGCGGCTGGGTCATTCGGTATCTGGTGGGGTATCTCGCCGGCCAAAGCCAGGCGCTGGCGGCGGACGGCTTCTTCTCAGATTTCATTTCCAACGGTGCTGTAACAGAGATCTGCTTCCTGGCCTTTGCGCTGTTCACGCTGGGCATCATCTTTGCGGGTGTGCGCAACGGCGTCGAGCGTGTCTCCAAAGTAATGATGCCGGTGCTGGTGGTGCTGTCGGTCATTATCACTGCCTACTCGGTCACGCGGCCGGGAGCGCTGGCGGGCGTCAAGTATTTCCTGGTGCCGAACCCCGCCAACTTCAGCTGGATGACGGTGGTCACGGCGATGGGGCAGATGTTCTACTCGCTGTCCATCGCCATGGGCATCCTGGTCACTTTCGGTTCCTATATGAAAAAGGACGTCTCCATCGAGGACGCGACCCAGAACGTCGAGGTGTTCGACACGATCATCGCCGTCATGGCGGGCCTGATGATCATTCCGGCAGTGTTTGCCTTCTCCGATGGCGAGCCGGACACCCTGCAGGCGGGGCCCGCGTTGATGTTCATTACGCTCCCCAAAGTTTTTGCCAGCATGGACCTGGGCAGGGCAGTGGGCGTGCTGTTCTTTGTGCTGGTGCTGTTTGCAGCGGTCACCAGCTCCATCGCGCTGACCGAAAGCGCGGTCTCCACCTTCCAGGATGAGCTGGGCTGGAGCCGCCGCAAGGCCACAGTGCTGGTGGGTGTTATCATGGTAGGGCTGGGCACGCTGTCCAGCCTGGGCTACGGCCCGCTGGCTGGGGTGACAGTGCTGGGCATGCAGTTCCTCGATTTCTTCGACTTCCTTACCAACTCGGTGATGATGCCGATCGCGGCCATCGCTACCTGCCTGCTGGTGTCCCGCGTGGTAGGCGTTGAGCGCATCGAACACGAGGTCACCCTCGAGGGCGGGAGCTTCCGCCGGAAGAAGGTCTTCAACTTTATGATCCGCTGGCTCTGCCCGGTGTTCGCGGCGATCATTCTGGCCAGTTCCGTGGCCAATGCGTTTGGGATCATTGCTATGTAAAACAGGGCACAGGCTCCCCGTGCTCTATCCAACACAATATCTTGCGCCTCCTCTTTTGAGGGGGCGCTTTTCTTTCAGAGCGCGATTGTCAAGAGCAATCCTGCGCAAAAAGGTGTCCACATCCTTGTGAAAACTGCCCAAAAGCGGGGAATATAGCACCCGTTACGAATTTGTCAACCCCTGCAAAACAGTGCAAAATCGTCAATATGCCGAAATTTTGTTACACTCGCCCGGGCGTTCGACGACCAAGAAAAACTTCGCAAAAAAGCCGAAAAAGCCTTGACAGCAAGCCTTTTACCATGTATACTGAAACAGTATCACAAAAATGGAATAGAGCGCCCTAAAGGGATTTTGCGAAAACGACAAAATTCAAAAGTTTGTGAAAAACGACGAATATACATCGCTTTCGCACAGCTCCTTTAGGTCGGCTTTTACCGACTTTGTCAATCTACGGAATAGGAGTGGTCGCGTTTTATGGTAAAGGTCAAGCCCGTACAAAACGGCAGAACGACCCGCATGAGCTTTTCCCGCATCAACGAAGTGATTGGCATGCCCAATCTGATCGAGATCCAGAAAAACTCTTACAACTGGTTCCTGGAGGAAGGTCTGCACGAAGTCTTCCACGATATTGCCGCTATCGAGGACTATACCGGCAATCTCGTGCTGGAATTTGTGGACTACCGCCTGGACAAAACCCCCAAGTATACCATTAAAGAATGTAAGGAACGGGACGCTACGTATGCAGCGCCCCTGTACGTCACTGCCCGTCTGTTCAATAAGCAGACCGGCGAGGTCAAGGAGCAGGAGATCTTCATGGGCGACTTCCCGCTCATGACCGATTCCGGCACCTTTATCTCCAATGGTGCCGAGCGTGCAATCGTTTCCCAGTTGGTTCGTTCTCCCGGCGTGTTCTACGGCTCCAGCAAGGACCGTACCGGCAAGGACCTGTTCACCGCCACCATGAACCCCAACCGCGGTGCCTGGCTGGAGTATGAGACGGACTCCTCTGACGTTTACTACGTCCGTATCGATAAGAACCGCAAGCTGCCCGTTACCACGCTGCTGCGTGCCCTGGGCCTGTCCACCGATGAGCAGATCAAGCAGTTCTTCGGCGATTCCGAGCCGAAGATCAACGCTTCTCTCGAAAAGGACATCACCCATAACACCGAGGAAGGCCTGCTGGAAGTCTACCGCAAGCTGCGCCCCGGCGAGCCCCCGACGGTCGAGAGCTCCCGCTCCCACCTGGACGCCCTGTTCTTCGACCCGCGCCGCTACGACCTGGCTCGTTTCGGCCGTTATAAGATGAACAACAAGCTCGCGCTGGCCCGCCGCATTGCCGGTTACAAGGCCGCCGAGGACATCATCGCTCCCCTGACCGGCGAACTGCTGGCCGCCAAGGGCGAGAAGATCAACCTGGCCAAGGCCAACGAGATCGATGCCGCCGGTGTTACCCGCGTCACCGTTCTGGTGGAGAAGAAGGGCCAGGAGGCTTACCCTGTCATCGTCATCTCCAACGGCTGCGTGGACGCCCAGCCCTTCTTCAGCTTCGATGTCGATGCTGAGGCCGGCATCAACGAGCGCGCCAACTTCGCCGAGATCCGCAAGATCCTTGAGGCCACCTCTGACCCCGAGGAGCAGAAAGAGCTGCTGCGCCAGAATCATGATGTTCTGATCAGCCGCACCGTCACCGTCGATGACATCTTCGCTTCCATCAACTACCTGCTGGGCCTTGACCACGGTATCGGCGTGACCGACGAGATCGACCACCTGGGCAACCGTCGTGTCCGCAGCGTCGGCGAGCTGCTGCAGAACCAGTTCCGCATCGGCTTCTCCCGCATGGAGCGTGTCATCCGTGAGCGTATGACCCTGCAGAACCAGGAGAACGGCGAGATCACCCCGCAGAGCCTGGTCAACATCCGCCCCGTCGTGGCCGCTATCAAAGAGTTCATCGGCTCCAGCCCGCTGTCTCAGTTCATGGACCAGAACAACCCCCTGGCCGAGCTGACCCACAAGCGTCGTCTGTCTGCCCTGGGCCCCGGTGGTCTGTCCCGTGACCGCGCAGGTTTCGAGGTCCGTGACGTTCATTACACCCACTACGGCCGTCTGTGCCCGATCGAGACCCCTGAAGGTCCCAACATCGGTCTGATCTCCTACCTGGCTACCTACGCCAAGATCAACAAGTACGGCTTTGTCGAGGCCCCGTACCGCAAGGTCGATAAGGCTACCGGAACCGTCACCGACGAGGTCGTCTACATGACCGCCGACGTCGAGGACGAATATATCGTTGCCCAGGCCAACGAGCCGCTGGACGAGAACAACCACTTCGTCCGTCCCCGCGTTTCCGGCCGTCACCGCAACGACATCCAGGAGTTCGACGCTTCTCAGGTCGACTTCATGGACGTTTCTCCCCGTATGATGGTTTCCGTCGCTACGGCCTGCATCCCGTTCCTGGAGAACGACGACTGTAACCGTGCCCTGATGGGCTCTAACATGCAGCGTCAGGCCGTGCCTCTGATGGTCACCCAGCAGCCCATCGTTGCTACCGGTATGGAGTACAAGGCTGCTACCGACTCCGGCGTCTGCATCCTGGCTGCCCGCGAAGGCACCGTTGAGTTTGTCGACGCCGAGAAGATCGTCGTGCGCTGCCCGGACGGTTCTGCCGACACCTATGAGCTGATCAAGTTCATGCGCTCCAACCAGGGCAACTGCAACAACCAGCGCCCCATCGTCAATGTTGGCGATGTCGTCAAGGCAGGCGACGTGCTGGCTGACGGTCCCGCCACCAAGAACGGCGAGATCAGCCTGGGCAAGAACGCCCTGATCGGCTTCATGACCTGGGAAGGCTACAACTACGAGGACGCCGTTCTGCTGAACGAGAAGCTGGTCCGCGAGGACGTCTACACCTCCATCCACATCGAGGAGTACGAGACCGAAGCCCGCGACACCAAGCTGGGACCCGAGGAGATCACTCGTGACATCCCCAACGTCGGCGACGACGCCCTGAAAGACCTGGACGACCGCGGCATCATCCGCATCGGTGCCGAGGTCAAGACCGGCGATATCCTGGTCGGCAAGGTCACCCCGAAGGGCGAGACCGAGCTGACCGCTGAGGAGCGCCTGCTGCGCGCCATCTTCGGTGAGAAGGCCCGCGAAGTCCGCGATACTTCTCTGCGCGTGCCCCACGGTGCTTACGGTATCGTGGTCGACGTTAAGGTCTTTACCCCCGAGAACAGCGACGAACTGCAGCCCGGCGTGCGTATGTGCGTGCGCTGCTACATCGCCCAGAAGCGTAAGATCAGCGTCGGCGATAAGATGGCAGGCCGTCACGGCAACAAGGGTGTCGTTTCCCGCATCCTGCCGCAGGAGGACATGCCCTTCCTGCCCGACGGCACCCCGCTGGACATCGTGCTGAACCCCCTGGGCGTTCCTTCCCGTATGAACATCGGTCAGGTGCTGGAAGTCAACCTGGGCTACGTTGCCAAGGCTCTGGGCTGGAAGGTCCAGACCCCCGTCTTCGACGGCGCCCACGAAGCCGACCTGCGTGACTGCTTCGCCGAGGCCCGCGAGAAGTGGCACGGCGAGAACGCCCCCGAGTATCCGACCAAGCTGCCCCGCCTGATGGGTGAGAACGGCCACATCATTGATTTCTCCAAGATCGATCTGACCGACGACGGCAAGACCACCGTTTACGATGGCCGTACCGGCGAGAAGTTCCCCAGCAAGGTCACGGTCGGCTATATGTACTACCTCAAGCTGCATCACCTGGTCGATGATAAGATCCATGCCCGTTCCACCGGCCCGTACTCCATGGTCACCCAGCAGCCTCTGGGCGGCAAGGCCCAGTTCGGCGGCCAGCGCTTCGGCGAGATGGAAGTCTGGGCGCTGGAAGCTTACGGCGCCGCTTACACCCTGCAGGAGATCCTGACCATCAAATCCGACGATGTCGTGGGCCGTGTCAAGACCTACGAGGCCATCGTCAAGGGCGATCCCATCCCGCGTCCCGGCATCCCCGAGAGCTTCCGCGTTATGCTCAAGGAGCTGCAGAGCCTTGGCCTGGATATCGTTGTGCAGGATAAGGAAGGCAACGCCGTTGACATGCGTCAGGAATTTGACGACGATGACAGCAGCTTTGAAAACAGCGATTACGACCTGGGCGATAATGTCATGGTCGAAAGCGAGCTGCAGGATGAGTACAGCGTCAAGGATGCCGATGAAGGCTTTGATGATGATCTGGACGAGGATGCCGGCCCCAGCGCTGAGGATCTCGCTGCGATCGAGTCTGATTCCTTCGACGATTGATCGCTGAATCGTGTGTCATATTGAATTTGAGAGGGTTCGCTGAATGGAAAATAAAGAATTCGATTCTATTAAGATCGGCCTTGCCTCCCCGGACCAGATCCGTGCCTGGAGCTATGGTGAGGTCACCAAGCCCGAAACCATCAACTACCGTACCCTGAAGCCGGAGCGCGACGGCCTGTACTGCGAGCGCATTTTTGGACCTACTAAGGACTGGGAGTGCCACTGCGGTAAGTACAAGCGCATCCGCTACAAGGGTAAGATCTGCGATAAGTGCGGTGTTGAAGTCACCCGCGCCAAGGTTCGCCGTGAGCGCATGGGCCACATCGAGCTGGCTGCACCCGTTTCGCACATCTGGTATTTCAAGGGTATCCCCAGCCGTATCGGCCTGATGCTGGACATCAGCCCCCGTCAGCTGGATAAAGTCCTCTACTTCGCCAACTACATCGTTACCGACCCCGGTTTCACCCCGCTGGAGAAAAAACAGCTGCTGACCGAGCGCGAGTACAAGGAGATGCGCGAAAAGTACGAGGATACGTTTGAAGCCGGCATGGGTGCTGAAGCCATCCAGAAGCTGCTGGCTGAGATCGACCTCGAAAAGCTCTCTGCCGAGCTGCGCGAGGAACTGGAGCATGCCAACGGCCAGAAGCGCGTCCGCCTGCTGAAGCGCCTCGAGTGCGTCGAGAGCTTCCTGGAGAGCAACCAGCGCCCCGAGTGGATGATCATGACGGTCATCCCCGTGATCCCGCCGGATCTGCGCCCGTTGCTGCAGCTGGATGGCGGCCGTTTCGCCACCTCCGACCTGAACGATCTGTATCGCCGTGTCATCAACCGCAACAACCGTCTGCGCCGCCTGCTGGAGCTGGGGGCGCCCGACATCATCGTGCGCAACGAGAAGCGTATGCTGCAGGAAGCTGTCGATGCCCTGATCGATAACGGCCGCCGCGGCCGCCCGGTCACCGGCGCCAACAACCGTGCGCTGAAGTCCCTGTCCGATATGCTGAAAGGCAAGCAGGGCCGCTTCCGCCAGAACCTGCTGGGCAAGCGTGTTGACTACTCCGGCCGTTCCGTTATCGTTGTCGGCCCCGAGCTGAAGATGTATCAGTGCGGTCTGCCCAAGGAGATGGCTCTCGAACTGTTCAAGCCCTTCGTCATGAAGGACCTGGTCGAGAAGGAGAAGGCCAACAACATCAAGTCCGCCCGCAAGATGGTCGAGCGTGCCCGCCCCGAGGTCTGGGACTCTCTGGAAACCGTCATCAAGGGCCACCCCGTCCTGCTGAACCGTGCACCTACGCTGCACCGTCTGGGCATCCAGGCTTTCGAGCCTGTCCTGGTCGAGGGCCGTGCCATCAAGCTGCACCCCCTGGTCTGCACCCCCTTCAACGCCGACTTCGACGGCGACCAGATGGCTGTCCATCTGCCGCTGTCCACCGAGGCCCAGCGTGAAGCCAAGATGCTGATGCTGGCCTCCGGCAACCTGCTGAAGCCCTCTGACGGCGAGCCCGTCACCGTGCCCACGCAGGATATGATCCTGGGCAGCTACTACCTGACCCTGGTCAACCCCGATGATAAGGGCCACGGCAAGATCTTCCGCGATGAGAGCGAGGCTATGATGGCTTACTCCTCCGGCCTGATCACGCTGCAGGCACCCATCAAGGTGCGCCGCACCCTGACCTTCGACGGTGTGGAGGAGACCGCTCTGGTCGACACCACCATGGGTCAGATCATCTTCAACAACCCCATCCCGCAGGACCTGGGCTATGTCGATCGTACCGACCCGGCTACCAAGTTCGACTACGAGATGAACCCCCGTACCCTGAAGATCGCTTCCGGCGGTAAGAGCGACAAGCTGACCAAGAAAGGTCTGCCTGACATCATCAGCCGCTGCCTGACCAAGCATGGCACCAAAGTCTGCGCCATGATGCTGGATCAGATCAAGGCACAGGGTTATAAGTACTCCACGCTGTCCGCTATCACGGTCGCCGTTCCCGATGCCATCATCCCCGATGAGAAGCCCGCGATCCTGGCCGCCGCCGATAAGAAGATCGAGAAGGTCATGAAGAACTTCAACCGCGGTCTTATTTCGGACGAGGAGCGCTACCGCAGCACCGTTGCTATCTGGCAGGCTGCTACCGAGGAAGTCTCCGATGCTCTGAGCAACAACCTGAAGGCCCACCACCAGCGCAACCCCATCTATATGATGTCCGACTCTGGTGCTCGTGGTTCTATGGACCAGATCAAGCAGCTGGCCGGCATGCGCGGTCTGTTGGCTAACACGGCCGGTAAGACCCTGGAAATGCCCATTCGTGCTAACTACCGTGAAGGCCTGAATATCCTGGAATACTTCATTTCTTCTCGAGGCGCCCGTAAGGGTCTGGCTGATACCGCTCTGCGTACCGCTGACTCTGGCTACCTGACCCGTCGTCTGGTCGATGTCTCCCAGGAAGTTATCATTCGTGAGGAAGACTGCCACGCTACCGAGGGTATCTGGGTCCGCGAGATCAGCGAAGGTAACTCCGTTGTCGAGAGCTTCAAGGAGCGCTTGAACGGCCGCTACGCCCTGCATGACGTTATGGACCCCACCACCGGTGAGCTCCTGGTCAGCAAGGACAAGATGATGGATATGTTCGACGCCGAGAAGATCGCCAACGCCGGTATCACCGAGCTGGAGATCCGCTCCGTCATGACCTGCCGTGCCCACGTCGGCGTCTGCGCCCGCTGCTACGGCTCCAACATGTCCAACGGCGAGTGTGTCAAGGTCGGCGAGTCTGTCGGTATCATCGCTGCCGAGTCCATCGGCGAACCCGGTACCCAGCTGACCATGCGTACCTTCCATACCGGCGGTATCGCATCTGCCGAAGATATCACGCAGGGTCTTCCTCGTGTTGAGGAACTGTTCGAGAGCCGCCGCCCGAAGGCCATGGCTATCATGTCCGAGATCGGCGGTACCGTCCACATCGACGATACCAAGAAGACCCGCCATGCCGAGATCAACGGCGTGGACGAGAACGGCGCACCCATCACCAAGAGCTACCTGATCCCGTTCGGTCAGCGTCTCAAGGTCATGGAGGGCGACGTCGTCGCCAAGGGTGCTCTGCTGACCGAAGGCCACGCTTATCCCCAGGATATTCTGGCCGTCCAGGGTCCCATCGCCACCCAGAACTACCTGATCAGCGAAGTCCAGAAGGTCTACCGTCTGCAGGGCGTTGACATCAACGATAAGCATATCGAAGTCATCGTCCGCCAGATGATGCGTAAGGTCCGCATCGAGGATTCCGGCTCCAGCGACTTTATCATGGGCAGCATCGTGAACCGCCGCGATG
>OLPY01001171.1_pt1 | contig 19180 bp, 14 predicted proteins | sample 1672481 | NCBI WGS metagenome assembly OLPY01 (sample SAMEA3136691, study PRJEB25190) | human gut metagenome | biome: human gut; feature: human-associated habitat; material: faeces | place: Austria | collected 2013 | reverse complement strand
CTATTTTAAAATGTGCGGCATTTCAGTTCTTTACACCTGCCAGGAAACCAACGGTAAATTTTTATTTCTTGCGAAAAATCGTTCTGAAGATCAATCTCACCAGCGGTCCGCAGTAGAACATCTGCCAGCAGATTGCCATCGGGAAGTTCATGGTCCAGGTCTGGATCCAGGTGCCGAATGTGTGCTGGTCTTTAAAGAGAATGGTGGCAACTAGGCTCATGATCGGACACATAATGCAGCAGATGCAGATAGAAATGGCATAGGTGATGAACTGTGGACGATCGGTAGGTTTCATTACGGTGAATGCGAGTTTCTGAGCAATTTTTCCGACAATGAAAAATTCCAGAACGAAGGCAACCGGAACCATAATGATCATTTCATGGGTAGCCAGCAGAAAGGTCTGACCGGATACACCACCGGTATTCAGGGCTACATTGTATACGATCATTCCGTAGACCATAATGGTAGCCATGATAATTGTGTAAATTGCGTCTTCAAATTTAGTTTTTGGCATAAAAATATCCTCCTTTTGATAATGAGCTACGTGTTGTTCGTTATCATCCGGAGGATGTGCGTTTCCAATATAAATAACCGTTTTTATTTCGATTTGCTATTCTATCAGAAAAATACCAATTATGCAAGTGAAAAATATAATCACATCTTAGATTAAAAGGTCTCTCTTTATTGAAAAATGAGAAATAAGTGATCTGGAACAGGAAAAATCAGAAGTAGAGAAGGTATTAAAGGATATCGAAGCAATTCCGAGTTTAGAAAAATTTATAGAGGATCATTCGGAATAAAAAGCAGAATGTAAATTTGATAAAATATTTTTCACAATAAAACAAAGGCGATCAACTGTTACATCAGATGGTCGCTTTTGTTTTTGGCAAAATGTGCGAAAAAGAAAGCTTGTGCAGTCTGTAAATTCTCGTTATACTGAGTGTGATGATAGAAAAAGGAAACTTGTGAAAGGATTTTAGTTTTAAAGGGAAATGTAAGGTAAAAGGAGGGGTACGATGGGGATTTTTTTTAATCCCGGAAATGGGAGTTTTACCAAAGATAGAAATTATGAAATATATGTGGATAAAACAGAATTACTAAAATACTTGAACAGAGCCATTGGAACACCTGGAAATTGTATTGCTGTCAGCCATGCCAGACGCTTTGGAAAGTCACATGCTGCGGGGATGATTGACGCTTATTATAGTCTTGGTAGTGATTCTGCAAAATTGTTTAAAGGTACAAAGATTGCATCAGATCCAGATTATGAAAAATACAGAAATAAGTACAATGTAATCCATTTGGATATTTCGTCCTTTTGGGATTTTCATAAAAAGGATATTGTAGAAAAGATAATAGAAGATATTTTTAAAGAATTGAAAATGGATTACCCGGAGGAATTTAATGAACGGGATCGTATCAGTTATGTACTCATAAAAATATACGAAAAAACAGGAATTCCTTTTGTGATTATCATTGATGAATGGGATTGTGTGGTACGAAACAGTACGGATCAGGATTTGATCCATCAATATTTACAGTTTCTCCATTCTTTGTTTAAGTCAGAAGAATCAAAATCCTTTTTAGCACTTGGATATATCACAGGTATCATGCCAATTAAGAAAATAAAGGATGAATCGACTTTAAACAACTTTGAAGAATATACTATGTTAAAATCCAGACCGATTACGAAATACTATGGATTTACCGAAGAAGAAGTTAAGGCTTTATGTAAAAGATATGATATGGATTTTGAAACTACAAAAGAATGGTACAATGGATATCTGATCGATGGAATGCACATGTATAATCCAAATTCCGTATCACAGGCGATGAAATATCATGATTTTGATTCCTATTGGCGAAATACCTCTGCTTTTGGCACAATTAATAACTTTATTATGATGAATTATTCAGGATTGAAAGAGGATGTCCTTACAATGCTATCCGGAGGAAAAGTCATGGTGGATACGGAATGTTTCCAAAATGATCTGGCAGAAATTCATTCAAAAGATGATGCGTTAACTGCTCTCATTCATCTTGGATATCTTGGATATGATGCAGATATTTTAAGTGCCTATATTCCAAATTATGAAGTGGCTAAGGCGTTTCAATCCGCGTTAAAAACAGGAGAATGGAAAGATGTTGCTGCGTCGATTTCCAAATGCGATACCTTACTTATGGCAACGATTACCGGTAACACCGAGAAAGTAGCTGAACTTATCGAGCTTGCACATGATACGTATACTTCGATATTAAAGTACAACGATGAGAACTCTTTAAGCTGTGTGCTTACAATGGCGTATTTTACTGCACCGGCATATTATACCATTATTCGGGAAATGCCGGCTGGAAAGGGATTTGCTGATTTTGTTTTTCTTCCAAGAGCTAATGCTGGAAACAGACCGGCAATGATTGTGGAATTAAAATATAACCAATCAGCAGATACTGCAATCAGGCAGATAAAAGAGAAACGATACCAGGGTGCGTTATCGGGATATGAAAGTAAGATTCTCTTAGTCGGGATTAGTTATGATAGTGAAAAGCATCATACTTGCAGTATCGAAGAATGGTAATTTTGTTATACTGAGTGTGATGATAGGAAAAAGGGAAACTTGTGAAATTGTTTTGATTTCACAGGAAATGAAAAGTAAAAAAGGAGGTTCACATGAAAAAAAGAATTTTATGTACGCTGCTGAGTGCAGCAATGCTGCTTACGAGTTCGCCGGTTGTTTTTGCGGCGGAGACGCAGCCTGTGAAGGAGCAGCAGACGAAGGAGACGCTTCCGTTTACGATTAAGGAGGCAAACAATGATATTAAAGATGAAAGTGTAAAAGGCTGGCATGTTCAGATCACGGACACGGAAAATGCAAAGGTTGTTGCAGATTATCCGGGACTGGTTGTTGTGCGTGCAAAGAAGACACAGTACGATGACAATGTTTATCTGATTGGAAAGAGTGGAATAGTCCAGACTTTTGTAGTTTCGGGTACGGATACAGACTGGGATGAAAATGAGCATATTTATGACGACTGGGAGAGAACGACGTCGTATAGTTCTGTGGATGCAATCTGGAGACTTTCGTATAAGGGTGATCGCCTGTATTATATTAAGAAACCACAGACGCAGACTCCAAAATATGACATCTACAATGCGACAACCGGGAAATATTTTGAATATGATCTGGATGAGCAGCCGGAACCTTATAGAGATGGCGAGGGAGCTGTGACAGATGTTTATCGATTTGTAAAAGACGGAAAAGTGGGAATGCTTAAGAGTGATGCAACAATCCTGTACGAAGCGGAGTATGACGATATTGATAGAAATGCGTTTAATACGGATTTTTCGGATGAATCGATACGCGAGTCGGATGATAAGTTTTTCCAGGCGATGAAGCGGGATGAAAATTCTGACAAAAATTTATATGGTATTGTGGATTCAAAAGGACTTTGGGATGGAGTATGTAAATACAGAAGTATTACAAGCAATACCAGTGGTTCAAGGATATGCGTAAAAAATGTGGATGAGGAAACAACAGTCATGGATATAAATACCGGTGAACTGCTGACAGGTTTTACAGGAAGCAGGATATATTCATTGGGGGATGGATGTTTTCTCAAATCAAATGGTTTAGGAATGTACGATGAGGGTAAGCAGATTCTTATGAAAAATGGTCAGGTTATAGATAAGAACCAGATTTATAATAATGATTATTGTAATAATCCGAACTGTACAGTTTATATTAACGTTTTCTGGGATATTATCGAAAATTTTTCAGAAGATGGCTGTTATTTGGTAGGATTTGATGGAAATGGAAAAAAGCATTTTGTTAAGTATTTGGACAATTATTTACAGTACAATGGTAAGCGTATTTCGTATGACGGGGGAATGATCGGGACAAATGATAATACAGGATTTGGAAAAGATGTAGAACCGATTATCATGAAGGGCGGATATGCAGTGGAAAGAGAATGTGCAGATGTGGATCCAACCTATAATCCGGTGATGGAGGACCATACGGTAAAATGCACTCTGATTGATGCAAACTCGGATCCGGTGTATGAACTTGGAGATAATAAGGTGGTTTATGGTCTGGAAGTAAGGGATGATCTGCTTTATCTCAGATATGGAACTTATGGGAAAGAAGATACGAATGTGCTGATTTATGATACAATCAGCAAAAAAATAGTTTTAAACGAGATGAACATAGATTCCTGGAGCATCCCAAAGGATCATAGCAGTCATGTGGTGAGCTTGCAAAAAGGGAACAAAGCGGCATTGTTTAATACGTTGGATCGGACTTTTTCCGGTTGGGATATGCTTGGAATTGATTTGGATGAAGAAAGTTTCGGTTCGGTGAAAGAAAGTCTGGTTGGTTCTGAACTTGTCTTTTTTATAAGGAATAAAAATGCTTTTTATAACGCATCCTTTCAAAAGATTGCACAGTTGGATCTTGAGGAAGATCTTTATTATCGAGACAGTGATGTGTCCGTTACGAAAAATGGAAATTTTGTTTTCAGTATCGGGGATTCTGTGGACTACGGACAATATCAAGTTTATGATCATAAAGGCGTATTACTGAAAAAATATATAGATGGTTCGAATTATAATGCGGATACATTGATTCGTGTTCGAACAGAAGGAACAAGAGAGTGGGGTTACTGTGACGAGGATGGAAACCTGCAGATTGCGGAGCAGTTTAATCTTGCCGGAAATATGCATAATGGAATTGCAAAAGTGGGAGAGTGGTATGATGATTGTAAAATTATCGACCAGGCAGGGAAAGAACTGCTGTCGGGAAATTATGATTTTGAATGGACGTATGTAGAAGCTGGTTTTGCAATGATGAAACAGGACGGTGGCTGCTATCTGTATGATTTCACGGGTTTGGCGGAGGACATGGCACAAAATCCGTATAGTTTGGATGATCTGTTTGGAAAATATCACCACTATCTGAGAGATAACCAGGCATACAAAACGATGCACAGAACGCTGTATGATGCGGCTGCGGATGTTCTGGCGGCACGTACGGATAATGATGAGCTGTTTTCTGTTATTAAGACATTGTCCGGTGATGTGATCGTGCGTCCGACGAAACAGATTCTGGAAGCAATTACCGGAAAACGATGGGAAGAGGATAAGTTAGAAGAGGAAGTGGCGATTGAACTGATCCGTCAGATTGATGAACAGGATGATACATTAAAAAATGTAGTGGATAACGTTTGCGGTAAAGTAAAGAATGTTTCTAAATTTTATAAGCTTGTTACAGCGGCAAAGAAGCCAATGGATACCAGCGTACAGTGGGAACTTGCTAAACTGGAAAAGGGAGATGCACTTACCACCGAACAGGCAAAAACTATTTTTGAACAGGTAAAAGGAAACTGGTCAAAGATTGACGGCATCTTTAAAAAGGTTGGAATTGCAACTTCGGCAGTCCAGGTTGGAACAACGATCTGCATTATGGCGAATCTGGAAATGGAAACGGTCAATCAGCTTTTGAACAGTGCAGCACCGGATTCTGCAGCCTATAAGGGACTGAAGAAATTAAAGGGAAAACTGCAGAAATACTGGGCATCATCGGAAGTAGCGATTCAGGAATTTATTGTAGATAAGTACTTTGAAGAAATTGCGGAAGCCCTTGTGAAAAAGGGAGTTACAGACATGGCAAAGCTGTTTGATCCGCTTTCCGGCATTGATGTCGGCGGTGCACTTACAGTCGGAAAACTGTTCTATTCACGTATCAGCAAACAAATAAAGCTTGCAGACTATGATGAGCTGGTGAAGATTGCTTACAGTATGTCGCTTTGCAATTCACTGAGTGTCGGACTGAACAATAAATACGCTGAGATTGCACAAAATTATCAGAAGACCGGAAAAACAGCAGGTAAAAAACTTCGAAAAGAATATCAGTTTGCATATGAAGCCTATGAAGCTTCGCTGCTTCAGATGGCAAATAAATGCAGTGAGCTTGCGGAAAAATCAGGGGAAAATGCAGCTGTAAAATATAAGAAAAAATGGCTGGATCAATGTATCAGTCTGTATTCACAGAAAATGCGGTATGACAATTTTATCGCAACCTGCAGAAGAAATATGAACCGAACAGAAGCGGCGAATTTCGAGTATCGCACCGATGAAAACAATCACGTATGGATCGTGAGCTTAAATGGCAAAAAGACAAAAGATGCTTCCAGACGTATGACAAGGGCACTGAGTGATACACAGGATCTGCTCTGCATTCCAGAGACGATCAATGGACGTACCGTTGTGGGTATCGATCCGCAGGCATTCCGGAATGAGGATAAAATCCACGCTGTATTCCTGCCGGATACGGTGACGGAAATCGGCAGTCAGGCATTTGAAAACTGCAGTTCACTTGATATGGTTGTATCAGGAAATGGGCTGGAAACGATCGGTTCAGATGCATTTGCAGGCTGTGATTCTCTGACAGGTGTAGAGGTGCCGGACAGTGTTACAGAGATTGGAGATTCTGCATTTGGAGATAATGCAAATCTGACATTATGGTGCAGTGAAAACGGTACGGCATGGCAGTATGCAGAAACAAATGGCATCATGGCAGAGGAACGTATCCGCAGGGCAGTTTCTGTGGAAGTGGCAGCACCGGCGGATAAACAGCAGTATGGCTCTTCAGAGAAAGAAATCGATACGACCGGACTTACGCTGAATGTTACCTGGGATGATGGCACAAGTGAAGAAGTTACATCTGGCTATTATGCTTATTTTAAAGAAAAAACAACTGAAAGTGCGACGATTGCAGTACAGTATGACTCTGCAGAAACAACCTATGAAGCAGGAATCACACCGGAAGAAAAAGACTATACAGTATATTACAAAGATGAAGCGGGAGATGATCTGGCAGAAGCATCAACAGTCCGTGCTTTGTTTGGAAGTTCCCAGACGCTGGATGCACCGGATGTGAGCGGTTATACACCGGAAAAAGCACAGATGACGGTAACGGCAGGTGACGAAGATTCCTGGACATTTATCTACAAAAAGAAGAACACAAAGAAAAATATCGAAGATGGAAGAATGTATGTATTCGGCGATCTTCGTTATACTGGAAATGCGGTGATTCCGAGAGTTTCGGTAGAAGATGCAGATGGAAAAATCCTGAAAGAAAGTGTGGATTACGAAGTTTTTCTGGATGATAATGTAGAAATTGGCGAAGCCTGGGCCGGTGTTCATGGAATTGGTGATTATGAAGGATTATTGAGTAGTACATTTTATATTGTAAATCCGGGCAGCCAAGATCCGGAACCAGATCCGAGTCCAAATCCAAGACCAGGTACAGATTCTTCAAAGAGTATACTGATTGGCAGCATTAAGATCAGCGGAATTTCAAATAAGATTGCAGCAGGAAAGAAAATCGCATTGAAGGCAAATATTTCGCCGGCAAATGCGACAAACAAAACACTGGTATGGACTTCCAGCAATCCGAAAGCTGCCACCGTAAATGCAAATGGTATTGTCACAATGAAAAAAGGCAGCGGCGGAAAGAAAGTAACGATCACTGCGAAGGCAGCAGATGGAAGCGGCAAAAAGGCAGTTTATACAATCACCGGTATGAAAGGTGTTGTGAAAAAAGTTACGATTTCCGGAAAGAAAACCGTCAAAGCAGGAAAGAGCATTAAGCTGAAAGCGAAAGTAAAAGCCACAAAGAAGGCCAATACCAGACTTTTTTGGAAAAGCAGCAATCAAAAATTTGCTACGGTGAAAAACGGAAAAGTAAAGGCAAAGAAAAATGCAAAAGGAAAGAAAGTGAAGATCACCGCAATGGCAACGGATGGAAGCGGAAAGAAGAAATCTGTAACGATTAAGATCCGGTAGGCTGCACATTATAATCAAATTCGAATAGAAGTATAAAGAGAAGATGCAGGAGATTATGAAAACGAAATTTCATAATCTTCTGTATTTTTATGATGCCAGGATTGTGGGAGTGCAACGCACGGAACAATCCGTAGGCATCATAGTTGGGGACTTTTGACATCCACATCATTTTTATGTAAGTGGATGAAATGGATTATAAAAATTTGCAATCCCTGCTTCTTTCGTGGTATTATGGGGACAAAAAAAGGAAAGGCTGATATAGATATGGAATACATGAAATTTGATGATGCATATGTTGTTCGTCTGGACTGTGGCGAGGAGATCGTGGAGTCTCTGACAAAGATTTGCGACAGGGAAAAGATCACACTGGCAACGATAGAGGGTATCGGTGCGGCAGACCATGCGGTGATCGGTCTGTATAATGTCGGGGAACAGGTTTACCATAAAACGGAACTGAACGGACCGATGGAGATCACGGCTCTGACGGGAAATGTTTCCACGATGGATGGTAAAACTTATCTTCATATTCACATTAATCTCTGCGATGAGAAGATGAATGTCAAAGGCGGTCATCTCAATGAGTGTCGGATTTCGGCGACGGCTGAAATCACAATCCGCACAGTCAATGGAAAAGTGGAACGTTTTTATGATAAGGACGGTGTTGGATTGAATCTGTATCAGTTTCCGGGAAATGAAGGATACAAAAAACTGTTAAAGAATCTGATTGATGTGATCAAGGAAGACCATGCGAAACTGGGATTTCGAAAAGAAAAAATTCGCCTGTATTATCCGCTCAGCTCTTTGAATCATTTTTTTGGTACGAGTGATGATGCAGATCAGATGCAGGAGCGTCTGAACCACCTTCCGGTGGTGATCACAGAGAAGCTGGGAGAGGTTGCTGCGACACACAAAGCGGAGCGATTTTGCTTCCACATTCCGGAGGAAGGCAGCGAGTACGTCCATAATAATATGAAGGAAAATGAATTTATTAAAAGCCTGATCGAGTTGCTTCAGAAACATGGATGCAAGATGGATGATATTCTGAATTTGTTTCATAAGTATTCTGATAATATTATTACAGAAAATATGGACAATGGAGAATTTGATATTCTGATCCGTTTTGAAGACAAACCGGACGATCCATATTATTATTGTTTTAAAGATGAAGGATGCCATATTATTTATCATCGATTCCTGAAAGAGGATTATGAAGATTTTGGTTTCTGAGTAGACAGAGAGGACAGAAAATGTTGGAAATTCGCAGAGGAACAAAAGAAGATATTGCACAGGTTGCGGCAATTTATGATCATATTTTAACGGAGGAAGAGGAAGGCAGAGCGGTGATCGGCTGGATACGCGGCGTTTATCCGACGGAAAATACCGCAAAAGAAGCGGTGAAAAATGACGATCTGTTTGTTATGACGGATGCCGGAAGGATTGTGGCAGCAGCGAGGATCAACCAGGTTCAGGTGTCGGAGTATGCTGATGCAAACTGGAAATATCAGGATATTTTTCCGGAACAGGTTATGGTTCTGCATACGTTGGTCGTAGATCCGGGGCAGTCCGGAAAAGGATATGGAAGTGCGTTTGTGAAGTTTTATGAGGATTATGCAAAGGAACATAACTGTCCGTATCTGCGTATGGATACGAATGCGAAAAACCAGGCTGCGAGAAAGTTGTATGCACGGCTTGGATACTGGGAGGCGGATATTGTGCCTTGCGTGTTTAACGGCATTCCGGGCGTGCAACTTGTGTGTCTTGAGAAGACAGTATAAAGCGGGGTGTGTTTTTGTGGAAATACAGGAAATTCTGGAAAAAGTAAAAAACGGGGCGATGTCTGTGGAAGAAGCGGAAGGATTTCTCCGCAGGGAGCCGTTTGAAGAGATGGGCTATGCGAAACTGGATATGCATCGCAAGGTGCGATCCGGTTTTGCGGAAGTGATCTACTGTGCCGGAAAAGCAGATGAACATCTGCTTCATATTTTTGAACATTTATACAAGGCAGATGGACAGGTTTTCGGAACGCGGGCAACACAGCATCAGTACGAAATATTGCGTGAAAAATATCCGCAGGTAGAATATGATCCGATTTCCCATATCATAAAAATTGAAAAAAAGGATAAAGAGCATATTGGAAATATCGCAGTCTGCACTGCGGGAACGGCAGATATTGCCGTAGCGGAAGAGGCTGCACAGACGGCAGAATATTTTGGAACGAAAGTGACGAGGGTTTATGACGTGGGCGTGAGCGGCATCCACAGACTGCTCGGAAATCTGGAGGCGATTCAGAGTGCAAACTGTGTTGTTGCCGTTGCGGGTATGGAAGGTGCACTGGCGAGTGTGCTTGGCGGTCTGGTGGACAAGCCGGTGATTGCTGTGCCGACTTCCGTCGGTTATGGTGCAAATCTTGGCGGACTTTCTGCACTTCTGACGATGATAAATTCCTGTGCAAACGGAATTGCGGTGGTAAATATTGACAATGGTTACGGAGCCGGTTATATGGCAACGCAGATCAACAGACTGGGGGTGAAGGCGAATGGGTAAAACGTTATATCTGGAGTGTGAAAGCGGTATCAGCGGAGATATGACGGTGGCAGCACTTCTGGATCTTGGAGCAGATCAGCAGGTTCTGAAAAAAGCTCTTGCAAGCCTTCCGGTACAGGGATTTGATATCCGCATTTCCAGGGTAAAAAAATCCGGTCTGGATGCGTGCGACTTTGATGTGGTTCTTGATAAGGAACATGAAAATCATGATCATGATATGGAATATCTGCATGGTCATACTCATGCTACGGAGCATATGCATGGGCATGATGTGCATAACCATGATGCAGAGTATATACATGAGCACAGAAGTTTTGTGGATATTCTGCAGATTATTGAGAGCAGCAGCCTGACGGAACGTGCGAAAAAAACAGCGACGGATATTTTTTCGGTTCTGGCGGATGCAGAAGCAAAAGCACATGGCGTGCCAAGAAATCAGGTGTATTTTCATGAAGTCGGTGCTGTAGATTCAATCGTAGATATTCTCTCGGTGGCGGTCTGCCTGGATAATCTGGATATCGATCAGGTAATTGTGACAGAACTTTGCGAAGGAAGAGGTACGGTCCGCTGTCAGCACGGCATTCTGCCGATCCCGGTTCCGGCGGTGACAAATATCGTACAGGCCAATCATCTGAAACTGAAACTTACGCAGATAGAAGGTGAGCTGGTTACGCCGACTGGTGCAGCGATCGTGGCGGCGATCCGTACTTCTGATAAACTTCCGGAGTCATTTTTCATCGAAAAAACAGGTCTTGGTGCAGGAAAACGAGAATACGCCTGTGCCGGTATTCTGCGTGCAATGATTCTGGAAAGCGAGAATGAAAAGAGCTGGATGGAAAAAGATGAGATCTGTAAACTGGAGACAAATATTGATGACTGCAGCGGCGAGGCACTCGGATTTCTGATGGAGCGTCTGATGCAGGCGGGGGCGAAGGATGTTCATTATACGCCGGTTTATATGAAAAAAAATCGCCCGGCATATCAGGTAAATGTGATCTGTAAAAAAGAAGATGCGGAAAAGCTGGAGAAACTTATTTTTCAGGGAACGACAACGATCGGCATCCGCAGAATGTATATGGAGCGAAGTATTTTAAAAAGAGAAGCGGCAGAGATCGACACGCCGTTTGGCAAAATGAAAGTAAAAGTATGCGATTTGCCGGATGGAAAAAGGATTTATCCGGAGTACGAAGAAGTCGCAAGAATCTGCCGGGAAACCGGACTGTCTTATTATGAAGTTAGCGGGATATTCCTTGACACTTTATATACCGAACGGTATAATGAAGAAAGCAACCGTAAACAGGAGTAAAGGACAGGATTTATGGACAATAGAGAACGTATTTTGCAGTGTGCACTGGAGCTGTTTTATGCCAAGGGTTACGATGCCGTTGGCGTACAGGAGATTGCTCAGAAAGCGGGGATTACAAAACCTACGTTGTACTACTATTTTGGCAGCAAATATGGTCTTTTGGAGACTTTGCTGACGAAACATTTTACTGTTCTGAATGAAGAACTGGAGCGGGCATCTTTTTATGAAGGGGATGTCGGAGCGACGCTTTACAATATTGCTTCTGCATTTTTAGATTATGCGATGAGAAATTATAAAGTCTATGCACTTCTGATGGCGATGTTTTATTCTGCGAAGGAGAATGAAGCGTACCGGGCGGTAAAGCCGCTTGTGAAAAAGTTCTATTCGCAGATCGTACATTTCTTTGATGCGGCGGAGCATGAGCTTGGAAATATGAACGGAAGGCAAGAGCAGTTTGCGATTGGATTTATCGGTCTGATCAATCACTATATTCTGCTGGCATGCGACCGGGAAGGCAGACCGCAGCAGATTTCAGAGGAGGAAAAGCGGGCACTTGTAAAGCAGTTTATGTACGGTATTTACAGTTAAGATGGAGGTATTTGCAAATGGGAAAGTGGTATAACGAAGCAGTTTTTTATCATATGTATCCTCTGGGTATGACAGGGGCACCAAAGGAAAACAAAGAACCGGAGACCGTGCATCGCTTGCGGGAGCTGTTTCCGTGGATCGACCATTTAAAGGAGATCGGAGTTACAGCGATCTATATCGGACCGCTGTTTGAATCTTCTACACATGGTTATGATACAAAAGATTACAAAAAAGTAGACAGAAGACTTGGGGATAATGAAGATTTCAAAGAATTTGTCAGACTGGCACATGAAAATGGGATCCGCGTGGTTGTGGACGGTGTTTTCAATCATACCGGAAGAGAGTTTTTTGCATTTCAGGATATCCAGAAAAACAGAGAACATTCTCCGTACTGCAGCTGGTATAAAGGAGTAAATTTTGGCTGGAATTCTCCGTATAACGATGGATTTGGTTATGAAGCATGGAGAAACTGTTTTGAGCTGGTCAATTTAAATCTTTACGAGCAGGCAGTCCGTGATTATCTGTTTGATGTGATTCATTTCTGGATCACGGAGTTTGATATTGACGGTATCCGTCTGGACTGTGCTGACTGTCTGACGTTTGATTTTATGAAAGAAATGCGTTACCGCACCGGTCAGTGGAAAGAAGATTTCTGGCTGATGGGTGAAGTGATCCACGGCGATTATGCGAGATGGGTAAATGACGAAATGCTTCATTCCACAACGAATTATGAGCTTCACAAGGGTCTGTATTCGGGACACAATGATCATAATTATTTTGAGATCGCCCATACGATCCGCCGTCAGTTTGATGACAACGGCGGTATTTACAGAGGACGTACTTTGTATTCTTTTGTAGATAACCACGATGTGGACCGTCTGATGAGCAAGTTAAACAACAAAGACCATATCCGCGAGGTTTATACACTGCTCTACACGCTGCCGGGCATTCCATCTATTTATTATGGCTCCGAGTGGGGCATTGAAGGAAGAAAGCAGGGTGCCTCAGATGATGCCATGCGTCCGCAGCTTGACCTTGAAAAAATGCAGAAAGAGAATCCGCATCCGGAGCTGACAGCACATATTGCGGCACTTGGAAAGATGAGAAAAGAAAATCCGGTTCTGGCAGATGGAAAATACAGAGAGCTGGTACTGACAAACAGACAGTATGCTTATGCAAGAATCAAAGATCAGGATGCCATCGTTGTGGCAGCGAATAACGATGAGAGTCCGGCGGATATGAGCATCCCGGTTCCAGTGGACGGAACTTATGAAAATGCGTTCACAAAAGAAGCAGTGCCGGTGGTGGATGGCAGACTCCAGGTTCATCTGGATGCATGTGAAAGTAAAGTATTCAGAAAAAAATGATGCCAGTTCAAAAGGATTAGTATGACATTTGTGATTCTGATATCAATTTATGGTTGAAATGTATAGAAAAAGTCGGAGGTAGTTATGGCAGAAAGAAAGGTAAGAAAGGCAGCCGGGAAAACGGCAGCGAATACAACAAAGAGAACAGCAACAAAAACAGCAACAAAAACAACAGCAAAAACAGCAGCGAAAAGAACAACGAGAACAAAGGCTGCAGCAAAGGAAGATTTCCGTATCGGAGAACTGGATCAGTATCTGTTCAGTATGGGAACGCATTATGATATTTATAAAAAAATGGGTGCACATGAAGCAGTGATGAATGGCAAAAAAGGTGTTTATTTTGCAGTCTGGGCACCGAATGCAGCTACTGTCAGCGTGATCGGTGAATTTAACGGCTGGAGAGAAGAGGCAAATCCGATGACACGCCTTGAGCCGTCCGGTATCTATGAAGGTTTTGTAGTCGGAGCAAAAGTGGGTATGCTCTATAAATTCTTCATCAAAACAAAAGATGGCAGAGGACTTTACAAAGCCGATCCGTTTGCAAATTATGCAGAGCAGCGTCCGGGAACCGCATCCAGGATCACAGATATCACGAAACTCAGATGGAGTGATGCGGCGTGGATGGAAGCAAGAAAGCAGAGAGATAATGACAGCCTTCCGGTTTCTATTTATGAAGTACATCCGGGTTCCTGGAAGAAACATCCGCATGGAGAGGACGAGGATGGATTCTATAATTACAGAGAGTTTGCAAAATCACTTGCAGAATATGTGAAGGAAATGGGTTATACGCATGTAGAGCTGATGGGGATTGCGGAGCATCCGTTTGATGGCTCCTGGGGTTATCAGGTAACCGGATATTATGCACCGACTTCCAGATATGGTACGCCGGAAGATTTTGCTTATATGGTAAATTATCTGCATAAACAGAAAATCGGTGTTATCCTTGACTGGGTACCGGCACATTTTCCGCGAGATGCACACGGACTGGAAGAATTTGACGGTGGATGTGTTTACGAGTATGCGGATCCCAAAAAGGGCGAGCATCCGGAATGGGGAACAAAAGTCTTTGATTTTGGCAAGAGCGAAGTCAAGAATTTCCTGATCGCCAATGCACTTTACTGGGTTGAGCATTTCCATATCGACGGACTGCGTGTCGATGCGGTGGCATCCATTCTTTATCTGGATTATGGAAGAGAAAACGGTCAGTGGACCCCGAATATTTACGGCGGAAATAAAAATCTGGAAGCGATCGAGTTTTTCAAACATCTGAACAGCGTTGTGCTGGGCAGAAATCATGGAGCAATGATGATCGCAGAGGAATCCACAGCATGGCCGAAAGTTACCGGAAAACCGGAAGAGGACGGACTTGGATTCTCCCATAAATGGAACATGGGATGGATGAACGATTTCCTGGAATATATGAAATTAGATCCGTATTTCCGCAAATGGAATCATAATAAAATGACGTTCTCCATGACGTATGCTTATGCAGAAAAATACATACTGGTACTCTCACATGACGAAGTAGTTCATCTGAAATGTTCGATGATCAATAAGATGCCGGGACTCTACGATGATAAGTTTGCAAACTTACGTGCCGGCTATGCATACATGCTTGGTCATCCGGGCAAAAAACTGTTGTTTATGGGACAGGAGTTTGCACAGCTTCAGGAGTGGAGCGAAGCAAGAGAACTTGACTGGTATCTGCTTGCAGAAGACAAACATCAGCAGATGCAGAATTACGTCAAAGCACTGCTTCATCTCTATAAAAAGACACCGGCACTTTATGATGCAGATCAGGATCCATGCGGATTTGAATGGATCAATGCAGATGATGCCGACCGAAGCATTTTCAGCTTTGTGCGTCATTCCAAAGACGGTAAGAGCAATCTGCTCTTTGTAATCAACTTTACACCGGTAGCAAGACCGGATTATCGCGTCGGTGTACCAAAAAGAAAACAGTATCGCCTCGTGCTGGATGGAGATGCAGCAGAATTTGGCGGAAATACAACGGAGCGTCCGGTTGTATACAAGGCAGTGAAGAGTGAATGTGACGGAAGAGAATACTCTTTTGCATACGATCTGCCGGCATACGGAATTGCAATCTTTAAATTCTGATCTGAAAAAATAAGAAGGTGCCAGAGAATTGTGGAAGTAAAAAGTACAAAGCAATTTGTCTGGCATCTTTTCATATCATAAGAATACCGGAGTAAAGTATAATACTTTTTATATTCAGGACTTTCTTGCTGCAATCTGTACTGAATTGTCAGTAGAGTTCATACAATTTAGAAAAAGGACAGGGTGCTTTTATGAAGTATATTTCTCGTTTTCTGGTACGGATAATTATTGGGATGGCATGTGTTTTTTTCTTAAATCAGGTTTTTGACAATGCAGGAGTGGATCTTAAGGTTGGCTGCAATGTGATCAGCGTGACAACAACCGGAGTTCTGGGCGTTCCGGGGGTGCTTTTATTGTATGGAATTGAGGGGTGTCAGTTTTTGTAAAAAGGTTTTGTAAAAATCTCACAAAGTTAAAAAATATAGTTACTTACTATAGACATCCAAATACAAAAGATATATAATACATTCATCGGTTGGGAGATCGAATCCCACCATTGATACAAACTTGTTGCTTGCCGTCTGCCGAGGCGGGAGCCAGTTCACATTTGATGTATCATAGATGTGAATTTCTAAAATCATTTAATCAGACCGGTTCGGTCAAATATTTCAACATTATTTAATGATGCCAGGGTCAAAAGGTCTAAATCCACATGAGCTTGCTCATAGGTGGATGAAAGACCTTGGGACCCGCCCCGATATGAGCATAAAAGTGGGATGATAATCCCACGATATGCGAATACTGGGGTGCTATGTGCCAGTGGCACATGTTTAGCACCGACCGAAGCGGAGCGTAGAAAGGATTGTGGGAGTGCAACGCACGGAACAATCCGTAGGCATCATAGTTGGGGACTTTTGACACCCACATCATTTAATTGAAAAAGTGAAATTTGTTTTCGGATACTTAGGAATTTTATTTTGTCTTAGTTGAAGAAAACGCCTGTTTTTATAAAGCGAAAGAAGGTGGATCGTGAAAATAAACCAATGCTTTTTTCTGATTCCGATAGGTTTGTTTGCAGTCTTTTTTGACTTGAGAAAGGGGAAGATTCCAAATGAGCTTATTGTAATAGGGCTTATTTTGGGCTGTTGTTTCCAGATCAGGCAGGCGAAAGCAGTGGGATTGCTTCTGTTTCTTGGAGGTGCGTGCATTCCTGTGGTGCTTGGTGCCGGGATTTATTATTTTCGCATGATGGGTGCGGGAGATATGAAACTTTGGGCGGTTGTCGGAGGATTTCTGGGACCGCAGAGGGCGGTATATTGTATGATTGCTTCGTTATTTGTCGGGGCGGTGTTGTCGATTTTTGTATTGCTCAAAAGAAGAAATCTAAAGACAAGGCTGTTGTACTTTTGTTCTTATATTCAAAGGCAGCAGAATGGTGTCTGGGAGCCATATCTGAATGAAAAGGATCAGGATGGAAGGTTTCATTTTGCAATTGCTATTTTAGGTGGGATTTTACTTTGTGCAGGAGGTGTTTATTGAAGTGAGTAAGGCTGTTTTTGCAATCTGTGATTCGGAAAGTATGTATATTTATAATCTTATGGAATATGTTCACAGCCGGAAGGGAGAAGAGTTTGAGGTGCAGGCGTTTACCGGAGTGGAAAGTCTCTGTGCGTGTGCGAAAGAGAAAACAATAGAGATTCTGCTGATTTCGGGGAAATTATTGTGTGAACAGGTCAGGGAACTGCAGATCCGCAAAGTTATGGTTCTTTCCGAAGGAGAGCAGATCTGCGAACTGTCAGAATATTCCGCAGTTTATAAATATCAGCCGGCGGACAGTCTGATTGCGGAGGTCATGGATTCTTATGCGAGAGTAAAGGAAGCACCGGCAGCTGCACTTTTCAAGCCGGAAGTGGAAGTGACCGGTATTTATTCGCCGGTCAAACGCACCGGTAAGACTTCTTTTGCACTGACACTCGGACAGCTTCTGGCAAGTACAAAAGCGGTCCTTTATCTGAATCTGGAAGAATATGCCGGTTTTGATGTATTAATGAACCGACAGTTTGACGGGGATATCAGTGATCTGATGTATTTCTCCGGAAGTGGCAAAGGCAATCTGATCAGTAAACTTGGAGGACTTGTGCAGACGATCAACAATCTGGACTATATTCCGCCCGCCTTTTCCCCGTTTGATCTGCGGAGTATCAAGTGCAGCGAATGGCTGGGACTGATCGAAGATCTCTGCTCCTACAGTTCGTATGAAGTTATCCTCCTGGATTTTGGAGAACAGGTGGATAACCTTCCGGAACTTCTGAATCGCTGTGGAAAAATCTATATGCCGGTCAGAGAGGACAGCATGGCTGTGACAAAAATTGCTCAGTATGAAAAGGTCATGGTTGCAAGAGAATATGAAGAAGTTCTTGGGAAAACCATAAAACTGAAGCTGCCGTTTCACAGCAGTTTCGGTAAAAAGGAACATTATGTGGAGCAGCTGATCTGGAGTGAACTTGGAGATTATGTAAGACAGTTAATACGCAAAGAAAGCGGGTAATGCATTGTGGAGGGAATGGAACAGAAACAGGAAAAACTGTATGCCCTTTTAAACGAGAAACTGGATCATACGGAAGAAATATCGGATGAGGAAATCCTTGTGGAAATTGATAAGCTGATCTGGGAGGAAGCAAAAGGGCAGTATATGCCGCTGTCAGAGAAAATCACGCTCAGGCAGCAACTGTTTAACGGGATCCGCCGACTTGATATTTTGCAGGAACTTCTGGAAGATGAGAGTGTGACAGAGATCATGGTGAATGGAACAGACGGCATTTTTGTGGAGAGAGAAGGCAGGATACGCTGCTGGGAGCACCGTTTTGTTTCGAAAACAAAACTGGAAGACGTTGTGCAGCAGATTGCAGGAAAATGCAACCGCATTGTCAATGAGGCAATTCCAATCACGGATGCCAGACTGGAAAACGGAGATCGTGTAAATATTGTACTGCCGCCGGTGGCTGTCAATGGACCGATCATTACGATACGGCGTTTTCCGAAAGAGCCGATCACGATGGAGCGTCTGATCGAGCTTGGGAGTGTTTCAAAAGAGGTAGCGGACTTTTTGAAACAACTTGTGTGTGCCGGATACAACATTTTTATCTGCGGCGGAACCGGTTCCGGGAAAACAACGTTCCTCAATGCACTTTCGGATTATATTCCAAAAGACGAGCGGATCATCACGATTGAAGATAACGCAGAATTACAGATACAGGGCGTGGAAAATCTGGTTCGTCTCGAAGCAAGAAAAGAAAATACCGAAGGAAAACATGCAGTTACGATCCGGGATCTGATCAAGAGCAGTCTGCGAATGAGACCAAGCAGGATTATTGTCGGAGAGGTGCGGGGCGATGAAGTCGTTGATATGCTTCAGGCGATTATATGTACTATATAATAATTATATATATAACGTATATAAGGATGGAAAATATA
>OLPY01001143.1_pt1 | contig 19506 bp, 18 predicted proteins | sample 1672481 | NCBI WGS metagenome assembly OLPY01 (sample SAMEA3136691, study PRJEB25190) | human gut metagenome | biome: human gut; feature: human-associated habitat; material: faeces | place: Austria | collected 2013 | reverse complement strand
GTATCAAAAATTCGGGCGTTTGTATAGGCTTTTTTGAGAAACTCCGAACTTTCTTGCCATTTTGTAACCTGAAATGTGGTCTGTGCAACTGCAAACAGGGGTTTTTGCGGGTCAGAGGGGCCTTTCCATGCCTTCAACTCGGCCAGATCGGCAAAAACGAACACCTCTCCGCGGGTGTGGCCCACGATCCCCTGCACCTCCGGATGGGTCTTGTCGCCTGCCACAAGCAGCACTGCCCCCGCCTTTTCGGCCTCGGCGGCAATGCGCTGGATCTTCTGCACGAAGGGACAGGTGGCATCATGGTAGGTGATGCCGCGCGCGTCCAGCTCGTCGTACACGGTGCGCGGCACGCCGTGACTGCGGATGACCACCTCGTACCCGGCGGGCACATCGGCGATGGCATCCGCCACAAGGGCACCCTTTTTCTGCATATCCTCCACAGCCTGCGGGTTATGGATCAGCGGGCCGAGGGTGGCCACCTTGCAGCCTTCGTTCAGCAGGCCATAGGTCAGATCCACCGCCCGCTTGACACCAAAGCAGAACCCCGCCGTTTTGGCAACTCGGATCTCCATCTTTTACGCCCCCATCTTTTCCCACGCATCCAGCAGGGCCTGCTTGTTGGCACGCAGCTTTTTGGTGTCGCGGCGGCTCTCCATGGCAAACTGCTCTGCAGGCATCGGCTCGCCGTAGATCACCCGTACTTTGCAGAACAGGTGCATTTTTCCATCCGGCGTATCGTACAGGATGCGGCAGGGCACTACGTCCACCCCGGCCCCCGCCGCAATGACAAACAGTCCGCTCTTCGGCGGCAGAAGCTTCCCGTCCTTTTCGCGGGTGCCCTCCGGGAAGATGAGCAGTGTTTCGCCGTTTCTGCACTTTTCTACGGTCTGCTCAATGGCAGCCATTTCATCCTTTGTGCCGCGCACGCATACCGCGCCGCAGCAGCGGAAGAACCATGTGAGCAGGGCGTTGATCTCGAACAGTTCCTTCTTGGCGAACACGATCATCCGCCTGCCCCACCGGGTGACCACGATGAACACCGGGTCGATGGCGGAGACATGGGTGGGCGCAAGGATGCAGCCTTTGGTCTGCACCTTTTTCAGGTTTTCGCGCCCCTCTACATGGATGCGGAAACCGATATGCCACAAAAGCCACGCAAAGGGCACTAAGATGTAATATAATATCATTTTATCGTTTTATTCACTTTCTCCGCAATGATCTTCTTCATTGCAGCAAGGCTCTGTTCAAAATCCAGCTCCGAAGTGTCCAGCAGCACGGCATCGTCCGCCTGCTTCAGGGGTGCAGCGGCACGGTGGGTGTCCTGATAGTCCCGCTGCTTCACATCGGCCAGCACCTCTTCATAGGGAGTATCGATGCCCTTGGCCTGATACTCTTTCCACCTGCGTGTGGCGCGGGCTTCCGGCGTGGCGGTGAGGAAGATCTTCACCGTGGCATCCGGCAGCACCACCGTGCCGATGTCGCGGCCGTCCATCAGCACGTCCTGCTTTTTGGCCATATCCCGCTGCAGCTCCAGCAGAAAGGCGCGCACAGCCGGGTTTGCGCCCACGGCAGAGGCAGCCATACCTGCGGCCTCGGTGCGGATGGCGGTGCTCACATCCTCTTCCTTTAAATAAATGTGCTGCTCGCCCTCAATGGAGGCCAGCCGCAGCTCGATCTGGGGAAGCAGCGCGTTGACCGCTGCGTTGTCCTTGGGGTCCTTGCCTGCGCGCAGGGCATACAGGCCGATGGCGCGGTACATGGCACCGGTATCCACATAAATATAGCCCATTTCAGCCGCCAGACGGCGTGCCAGCGTAGATTTGCCTGCACCTGCAGGCCCGTCGATCGCAACAGATACCATGTTGTATCTCTCCTTTTTAAACTGAACGATTTAAAATGGCCTCTGCTCACGCTGTGGCCATCTTCAGCGGAAAATCATTTTAATATTTTTGCGCTCTGCGGAGCGCTCCAAACACATTTTCACCGGATGGGGTCGTAACGGAGAACTGCATTGCTGCTCGTTCCCTTCAGGAACAGTTGCGCAGCGGTCTGTGAGACTATCCCGGCAACAACTCTTTTTGTGAAAACGTATTTTGAAAACGACCGCAGTCGTTTTCAAAATACAAATCAAAAAAATCTATTCCTATAAATATGCCCAGAGCAGCGCGGAGGGCATTTAAAATTGTTTTATCTGTAATTACAGATGATTTGCAAATGCCTGTGCAGTGCAGAAGGCGATCTGCAGGTTGTAGCCGCCGGTATAGGCATCCACATCCAGCACCTCGCCCGCAAAATACAGGCCCAGCGCCTTTTTGCTCTGCATGGTTTTGGGGTCCACCTCCCGCACGGACACGCCGCCGCTGGTGATCACCGCGTGGGCCAGATCGCCCCGGGCATCAATGGACACCCGCCAGTGCTTCATCAGCTGCACCAGCTCTCTCTTCTGCTCCCGGGTGATCTGGTTTGCCCTGGTAGCCGGGTCGATGCCCCAGCGCGCCACCATCACCGGCTGCATACTGGACGGCAAAAGCTTTACCAGTGCGCCCTGCGCCGCGTGGTTTGCCAGCAGGGCAAAATCCCGCGTGATGCGGTCGTAAAGCTGCTCCTCGCTGAGAGCGGGCTTGAGGTCGATCTCCGCATGATACTTGTGTTTTTTCATGTCGCCCAGATGGCTGGATGCGCTCAAAGTCAGCGGGCCGCTGATGCCAAAATGGGTGAACAGCATTTCGCCCTGCTCGTCAAAAATGGCCTTGCTGTCCTCGAACAGGGTCAGGGTGACGTTTTTCAGCGCCAAGCCCATCATCTTTTTGCAGTCCGCGTCATGGCTCACAAGACTGACCAGACTGGGCACCGGCTCGATGAGGGTGTGCCCGGCCTGCTGGGCCAGTTTGTAGCCGTCGCCGGTAGAGCCGGTGGTGGGGTAGCTCACGCCGCCGGTGGCCACCAGCACGGCATCCGCCCGGTACTCCCGGCCGGAGGTGCCCCGCACACCGATGCACCGCAGTGCCGGGCCTGCCTTTTTCTTTTTGGGATGGCGCGGGTTTTCCGGTGCGGCGGGAGCTGCTTCCGGCTCCGGTGTTACCTCTTCCAATAGCAGCTTTTTCGCGCCGTCATGCACGAGTTCAGCATCCTGCGCATAGCGCAAAAGAGCCTGCCGGATCTCCTCAGCCTTGTCGGATACCGGGAACACCCGGCGTCCGCGCTCCACCTTCAGCTCCACGCCAAGGCCCTCGAACAGTTCCATGGTCTTTGCCGGTGGAAAGGCTCCCAGCGACGAATACAGAAAGCGCGGGTTCGTGCGCACATGGCGCAGAAATTCCTCTGCCGGGCAGTCGTTGGTCACATTGCAGCGGCCCTTGCCGGTGACAAGGATCTTCTGGCCGGGCTTGTCCATGTGTTCCAGCACCGTCACCTGATGCCCCTGCCGCACGGCGGCACCCGCCGCCATCAGTCCTGCCGCGCCTGCGCCGACGATCAATACTTTCGCCATCCGTTTTCTCTCCCATCGCCTAATAATACGAGTCTATCATACCAGAATCGACACACAAAAGCAATGTGTTGCCGTATTTCTGCCAATTACAACAGCTGGGCAAGGATGCTGTTCTGCACGATGAGACCCGCCGGGGTCAGGGCAAGGGTACGGCCGTCAAAGCTTGCATAGCCCGCCCGGACGCAGTTTTGCACAAAGGCCAGCTGTGCGGTGGAAAATTCTTTCCCGTAAAGTTTTTTGTATGCATCCAGCGAAAGGCCTTTGCGCAGACGCAGCTGTAAAATAAGGTAGTCCTCTGCGCCGCAGCTGCCGTCCATCACCGGGGCGGCGGCATCGTTCAGGAAAGCGGCGGTGTCCGGCGGGTAATAGAACCGTCTGCCGCCCATGCAGGAGTGCGCCGCCGGGCCAAGGCCCAGATAGTCGCCGCAGTCCCAGTAAATGAGGTTGTGTCTGCCCTCATAGCCGGGCTTTGCAAAGTTGGAGATCTCGTACTGTTTGTAGCCGTGGTGTTCCAGCTGTTCCACTGCATAAAGGTAAAAATCGGCGGCTTCATCGCCGGTGGGCAGGCCTTCGGGCGGATGTTTACCAAAGGCCGAATCCGGCTCGATCTTCAGCAGATATGCCGAAATATGGGTAGCCCCACCACCCTCGATCAGTTCCAGCGTTTCGTCAAACTCGGCTTCGGTGTAGTGCGGCAGTGCCAGCATGATGTCGCCGCTGATGTTCGTAAACCCTGCCCGCTGCGCGGCGGCAAATGCAGCCCGCGCCTGCTTTGCCGTGTGCGGCCTGCCCAGTGTGCGCAGCTGGGTATCCCGGGCAGACTGCACCCCGAAAGAGATGCGGTTCACGCCCGCCTCCCGGAAGCCTGCAAGGCTTTCTTCCGTCACCGTCTCCGGGTTTGCTTCCAGTGTGATCTCGGCCCCGGGCAGGGGCCGGGCTGCATCGATCAGCCGTTTTGCCTGCTCCGGGCGCAGCAGGCTGGGCGTACCGCCGCCAAAATAAAGGGTGTCCGGCTGCAGGGGCCTCTCCGGTGCAAAGCGGTCAAGCTCCCGCACAAGAGCCTCCACATAGGCTTCCGGTACGCCGCGCTCACCGGGATGGGAATAGAAATCGCAGTATCTGCATTTGGAAAAACAGTACGGAATGTGTAAATAAAGCCCAAGAGACATACAATATCACAGCCTTTTTCATGAAACGTTCATTTCTATGCAGTATACTATATTCCGTAGACCGGAGCAAGGAAAAAATGTTCCGGCAGAAAGAGACTGGAGGAGTCCCATATGGATTACAATTACAATGGTTACGATCGAGGCTACACGGAGCCTGCCATGACCTCGGCTGACTATATGAACCGCACCTATCGCTGGATGGCGGTAGGCCTGCTCATCACCTTTGCCGCGGCGTTCGTTACAGCCGCTACCCCGCTGCTGTACGTTGTCAACTCGCTGTATCTGGTGTTCACCATCGCAGAGCTGGTGCTGGTGTACGTGCTCAGCTCCCGCGTGCAGAACATGTCGGTGGGCGGTGCAAGAGCCACCTTCTTTGCCTATGCACTGCTCAACGGCATGGTGCTGAGCTACTACTTCCTGGTATTTGATCTGGGCACTCTGGTGCTGGCCTTCCTTGCCACCTCGCTGTACTTCGGCCTGATGGCGGTCTACGGCACTACTACCCACAAGGATCTGTCCGGCTGGGGTCCCAAGCTGATGATGGGCCTGTTCGCGCTCATCATCACCGGCTTTGTGGGCATGCTGTTCGGCATGAGCTTCCTCACCACGGTGCTGTACAGCGCTGTCGGTCTGGTGGTGTTCATGCTGCTGACCGCCTATGATACCCAGAAACTGAGCCAGATGTTCTCCTACTACGCCTATGACGGCGAGCTGGCCGAGAAGGCTTCTATCTACGGCGCGCTGACGTTGTATCTGGACTTCATCAACATCTTCCTGTATGTTGTGCGCCTGCTTGGCATGAACAGCCGCCGCCGCAACTGATTTTTGATCCGCAAAGGCTCTCCCGAAAAGGGAGGGCCTTTTTGTTTGGTAATATCATTTAGAATATCCTCCGCTTCGCTCCGGGTATCAACACAGAAGGCCACAGAGGGAAGATGCATTTTCCGGCTGCGGCCCCTCTCGTGAAAACGCAGAACCGGTCAGACCCGCAGGTCTGGCTGGGCTGCTATATTACAAAATATCATTTCCTCTAAATATGCCCAGAGCAACGCGGAGGGCATTTAAATAAAAGAATGCATAAAACCTGTCCTGCTGTCCCACACTAAGCCCAGAAGCAATGCGTACACAATGCAGCAGATGGGAGTAACGACAATGGAGCAGATCAAAAAGTTTTTGCGCAGCAGGGGCTTTACACTGGCACTGCTGGCCTGTCTCGTCGCAGCCGCAGCGGCGGGCGTGTGGGCAGTGCGCACCGTGCGGGATGAACTGAAAAAGAGCTACGACGACCTGACGACCCCGCAGGAAGAACCTGCACCGGAGCCGCAGCTCACCCTTGACCCACAGGAGGACGATGTATGGCAGCAGCCCGTGACCGATGCCGCAGAATCTGCGGCAAATGTACCCAAGCCCGCATCCTCTGCGTCCTCTTCTGGGGCGCAGTCTGGCTCTGGTTTGGTGCACGAACCCTCCGCACTGCAGGGCGCATCCTCGCCTGCCAGCAGTTCAGCTGCGCCTGCCTCCACGCAGCCCGTCTCGGGCAAGGTCTTGAACGCCTACAGCGGCGATGAGCTGGTGTACAGCAGCACCCTTGGCGACTGGCGCACCCACAACGGTGTGGACTACGCCTGTGCGCAGGATGCACAGGTGTGTGCTCCCGCCGCCGGTAAGGTGACCGCCGTGGACACCGATAGCCGCTGGGGCAGTGTGGTGTGCATCGAGGACAGCGCCGGGCACCTGTGGCGGGTGTGCGGCACTGCCGACCCCACGGTGCAGACCGGCGATGAAGTGAGTGTGGGTCAGATACTTGGCCGTGCAGGCAGCATTCCCAACGAATGCGCCGAGGAGACGCATATCCATCTGGAAGTACTGCAGGGTGAGCAGTATCTTGACCCGGCAAAGCTGCTGAACTGATGCAGTTCGCCGTATCCCCTGCGTATTTTTCAGTAAAATATTCCAAGCAGCAAAAAATCGGAAAGGCCGTTCTGGTCTTTCCGATTTTTCATTCTATAGGATAGATGCAGGCTCAGGCATTTTCCAGCTCAACCACCGGCCAGCCCAGAAGGCGGATGGCTTCGCGGTCGTGGGTAGCCAGCAAGACAGGCTTTTCTCCGCAGCGCTCCCGCAGCAGCGCCGCAGCAGCGGCAAGGGTGTCCGGGTCCATTCCGGTAAAGGGTTCGTCTAACAGCAGCGTATCGCTGGCGGCCCACAAAGCCCGCAGCAGAGCCGTGCGGCGCTTCTGTCCGCCGGAAAGCCGTGCTGCAGGCAGGGCCAGTGCGGCAGCATCCATGCCAAGCTGTTGAAAATCTTCTATAATTTGCTCCTTGTATTGTTCTGCACTGCCGGGCAATACCAGCGTCACGTTCTGCACAGCTGTCAGCTGCGGGCAGAGCCGGTCTTCCTGAAACACTGCTGCCACCCGGCCAACGTCCTGTACTATGCCAGAAGTGGGTTCTTCCAGCCCCATGAGGATGCGCAGCAATGTGGTCTTGCCCCAGCCGCTGGGTGCCCACAGTACCGCCGGGCCTTCCACCGTGAGGCAGAGATCCCGGAACAGCGTTTTCTCCCCGAACTGTTTTGTCAGATGCTCGATGGTCAGCATTGCGGCACCTCCCCGGTCACGGCGCGGGTCACGCAGTCCAGAAGCAGCAGGAACAGCTTTTCAAACCCGGCGCTGAGCAGGATGATCACAAACGTCCATGCGAACAGCTCTCCGGTGGAAAGGGTGATCTTGGCCCGGTAGAGTGCATCGCCGATGCTGCCATTGGGCAGGCCGATCACCTCAGCGGCAACACCGCTCTTCCAGCAGATGCCAAGGGCCACGCTGCATCCCTGCCGGAAGGCCGGCAGCACCGCAGGCAGCCACACCGCCCGCAGCCGTCGGCCCAGCGGAAGGCGAAACACCTTCGTCATCTCCAACAACTGTGGGTCTGCGCTCTGGATGCCGGTGCGCACCGCACCGTACAGCACCGGCAGCACCATTAAAAAGCTGATGAGCACCGAAAGCGATGCCCCCCGCACCCACACCAGCGCCAGAATGATAAAGCTTGCCACCGGCGTGGCTTTGACCAGCTGCAGCACCGGAGCAAGCAGCACATCTGCCGTGTGCCACGCCTGTGCGGCCACAGCCAGCACGATGCTTACGGCCACGCCCAGCCCAAAACCCAGCAGAATGCGCCCGGAGCTGAAACCCACCCGCTGCCAGAACTCTGCCTGCGGCAAAAGCTGCAAAAGAGTGCGCACCGCCTGCACCGGCGAAACAAGGAACACCTCCTGTCCCACCGCCATGGCGGCGCACTGCCACACCGCCAGCCAGAAGGCCGCAGCGCCCAGCCGCTGAAAAAATTGTTTATGTCGCTTCATAAACTTACCTGCTCCTGATTACAAATAAATGCAGGACGGCAGGGAATTTCTTCAGCGAATGATCCGAGGATAGGACCCTGTTGCCATAAGGCAACAGGGCGGGAGCTGGAAGCCCCGAATTTCGCGGAGAAAGCGCCCTGATAGCCTGCTCAGTTCTACATTATACATTATAATACCATATCTCTTTCCAAACGCCAATGACCCGTGCATCATGATGCATAAGAGCTTATCATGCCTGTCATTATTTTTCTTCATGTTTTTCTTTCTTGACATGAAATGCATAAAACGATAAACTGAACTGTATAAATCTCTGTCATCTTTGATGCAAGAAAGAAATGAGGTGTCTGTCCTATGCAGAAGCTTTCCGGCAAAAATCTGCTTCTGGTCGGCTTTACACTGTTTTCCATGTTTTTTGGTGCCGGGAACCTAATCTTCCCGCCGCATCTGGGCGCACAGGCCGGTACCAGCCTCTGGCCTGCCTTTGCGGGCCTTGTCGTCAGCGCCGTCGGCCTGCCCATTGCGGGCGTGGTGGCTGTGGCACGGGCAGGCGGTCTGGATAAGCTTGCCGGCCGGGTGCATCCGGTGTTCGCCATGGTGTTCACCATTCTGGTGTATCTTTCCATTGGCCCGTGCCTTGCCATCCCCCGCACCGCCAGTACCTCCTTCCAGATGCTGGTGCCGCTGATAGGCGGCGGTACCGGGCTGCAGCTGGCCTACTCGGTGCTGTTTTTTGCAGCGGCCTTTCTGGTGGCGCTGCGGCCGGAAAAGCTTACCGACTGGCTGGGCCGCATCCTCTGCCCCTGTCTGATCGTGCTCATCGTGGTGCTGTTTGCCGGGTGTCTCATCCATCCGCTGGCGGCACACTACGGCACACCCAGCGCAGAGTACGCAGCCCTGCCCGCTGTGCAGGGCATCCTGTACGGCTACCAGACCATGGACACGCTGGCCGGGCTGAATTTTGGCGCGGTCATTGCCCTGAACATCCGCGCCCGGGGTGTCACAGAAAGCCGTGCCGTGGAAGGCGGCACCATCCGGGCCGGTTTTATTGCAGGCGGGCTGATGCTGGTGGTCTACGCCATGCTGGGCCACGCCGGGGCCGAGACCGGCACGGTGTATCCGGGCCTTGCCACCGGTGCCGAGGTGCTCACCGCTCTGGCACAGCAGCTGTTCGGCCGGGCGGGCCTTGTGCTCATTGCGGCCATTTTTGTGATCGCATGCTTCAACACCTGCGTGGGCCTGATCGCCTGCGTGGGGCAGTATTTTCATCAGCTGCTGCCCCGCATCCCCTACCCTGCCCTTGCCGCCTTTTTTGCTGTGGCCAGTATGCTGGTATCGAACCTCGGCCTTGCTGCCATCATCCGGCTGTCCACTCCGGTGCTGAACGCCATTTATCCCGCAGCCATCGTGCTGATCCTGCTTTCCTTTATGCCGGGCCTTGAAAAGCACCGGGCGGTGTATCCGCTGTGCATGGGCCTGACCGCCCTGCAGAGCATCGCCGCTGCGCTGCCGCTGGGGGCAGTATCTGCCGCCGCCAACGCTCTGCCGCTGGGCAGCATGGGCTTTGGCTGGGTACTGCCTGCGCTGGCCGGGCTTGCTGGCGGGCTGCTTTTAAACAAATCTGATCTGCAATAAAATAACCTGAAAGGCCCGGTTCCCATGTTACAGGGAGCCGGGCCTTTGCTATTTACTGCAGTTTTTTGCGTTTTTCGTAGTCGTTCAGGGCGGCAAGCGCTTCCTTTGCCATGGGCACCAAAGCTATCATGTTGAAAATAGTCATCAGGCCGATGCCCACGTCGCCCAGATCCCACACCACCGTGTAGGCCTGCATACCGCCGATCACCAGCATGGCCAGCGCGATCAGCTTATACACGGTCTGGCTCCACCAGTTGTCGCCGCACAGATAGGCCACATTGCCGCGGGCATAGTACAAAACGCCCAGAAAGGTGGAAAAGCTGAACAGCGCCAGCGTGGCCGCAATGAACACGACACCAAAGCCGCCCAGATGGTACTGCAGGGCAGTCTGCAAAAGGTCCATGCCCGCAAGTCCTTCTGTGATCTCCTGCGGCACCAGCAGCATCAAAAAAGCCGTGCAGCTGCAGATCACCACCGTATCGATCAGCACGCCCAGTGCCTGCACAAAGCCCATCTTGACCGGGTCGTCGCACTCTGCGGCGGCAGCTGCACAGGGTGCCGAACCGCTGCCCGCTTCGTTGGAGAACAGGCCGCGCTTGACACCGTTCATCAGCACAGCACCAAAGCCGCCAGCCACGGCCTGCCGCAGACCGAACGCTTCCGCAAAGATGCGCCCGAACACCGCCGGGAGCTTGGGCAGGTTGAACAGCACGATGCCCACGGTGATGACAAAATAGCACACCGCCATGATGGGCACCATCACGTCCAGACTTTTCACGGTGGCATTCTTGCGCAGCACGATCACCGCCGCAATGGCCGTGAGCACCAGTGTGGTAGTAAGCGGCGGAATATGGAACGCATTTTCAAACGCGGAACTGACCGAGTTGGAGATCACCTGACTGATGCCGCACCAGCAGATGAGGCCAGACACCGCAAACAGTGCCGCTACCACAGAGCGTTTGAGCTTTTTGCCGCGCCTGCGCTCCGCCAGCACATGCAGATAGTAGGCCGGGCCGCCGCGCCAGCCGCCGTACAGCGGGTCGGGCTGGCGGTATTTCTGGGCAAGGGTGGATTCGATAAAGGAGGTGGACGCACCCAGAATGGCAGTGACCCACATCCAGAACACCGCACCGGCACCGCCTGCAGAAACAGCGGCCACCACGCCCACCAGATTGCCCATGCCCACGCGGGTGGCGGTGGAAATGACCAGCGTCTGGAAGGAGGAAAGGCCGTTCCTGCCTTGCTTTTTCTCGCACACGGCGGCGATCATATCCCGGAACAGCCGCACCGGCAAAAGACGGGTGCGGCAGGTGAACCAGATGCCCGCCGTGAACAGCAGCACCACCATGAAGGAAATGCCGATGCCGCCGCCCAGCGGGATGGTGAACAGGTCGCCCCACAGCAGGCGATAGACGGATTCGATAAGATTTACCAGCAAGGCAGATTCCTCCTGTAGATCAATGGAATGAAGACGATAACTTCATTATAGTACAGTACAGAAGAATTGTAAAATCTAAAATATTGATAGAAATAATCGATGGAACAGGATAACTTGACAAATCACATAGCTTCGATTATACTACAAACAGAAGGAGCGCTGACTGCAAAGGTCAGCTTTCCATCCCGTTAGTCAAAAAGATTGACCGCTCGAGTTGGGGAACTGTGAGGCGGTCAATCTTTTTTGTTATCATCGCTTTTCATCTGGGAAAACTTTGCCATGACCTCAACGGTCAGACGGATCACATCCACGACCAAGCTCAACAACGCGAGAATGAACGTGAGCAATGCGAGAGTCTCCAGCAGATTCATTCGATATATCCGGGTTGCGGCTCCCTGCATCTGCTTCGTGCCTTGGGCGGCACTCGCATCTTGCAGGCCGCGGCCCCAACAGCAACTCCCTGTTTCCGCCACTGGCGGCGGTCGTTGCCGTTGCTCTTCGCCTTCAAGGCTCCGGGCAGGGTACTTTCAAAAAAAGTTTCCTCCCGGACCTCTGCTTGTTCTATGTAGAAATAGAAAAACCAGCGATACGGGATAGAAAGCATGACCACCAATTTTGCAATCAGCGCCTTATTGTTATTTTAACACAATCTTTTGGGAATTACAACAAAAGCCGCCCGGCGGTCATACCGGGCGGCGGAGGAAGATGCGCGCTGCTGCGCGCAAAACAGAAGATTTTTACAGAATGTCGATGTACTCACCGGCCAGCGCCTTGTTCATGCTGCGCACGGCACAGAACTTGCCGCACATGCTGCAGGTGTCGCTGTGGTCGTCCTCCGGCAGGCGGGCATCGCGGATAGCCTTTGCGGTCTCCGGGTCCAGTGCGCAGGCGAACTGTGCATCCCAGTCCAGCACACGGCGGGCATCGCCCATCTTATCGTCGATGTCCCGGGCGTGGGGGATGCCCTTGGCAATATCGGCGGCGTGGGCAGCGATCTTGGAGGCCACGATGCCCTGCTTCACATCGTCCACATTGGGCAGAGCCAGATGCTCGGCGGGGGTCACATAGCACAGGAAAGCTGCACCGCTGGCTGCAGCCACAGCGCCGCCGATGGCAGCGGTGATGTGGTCGTAACCGGGGGCGATATCGGTGACGAGGGGTCCCAGCACATAGAAGGGTGCGCCCATGCAGATGCTCTTCTGCACCTCCATGTTGGCAGCCACCTGATTCAGGGGCACATGGCCGGGGCCTTCCACCATCACCTGCACGTTGTGTGCCCATGCGCGCTTGGTCAACTCGCCCAGACGCACCAGCTCCTCGATCTGGCACACATCGGTGGCGTCAGCCAGACAGCCGGGACGGCAGGCATCGCCCAGCGAGATGGTCACATCGTGCTCGGCGCAGATCTCGCAGATCTCGTCAAAGTGCTCGTAGAAGGGGTTCTCGTTGCCGGTCATGCTCATCCATGCAAACACCAGAGAGCCACCGCGGCTGACAATGTTCATCTTGCGCTTGTGCTTGCGGATCTGCTCGATGGTCTTGCGGGTGATGCCGCAGTGCAGGGTGACAAAGTCCACACCATCCTCTGCATGCAGGCGCACCACATCGATGAAGTCCTGTGCGGTCAGCTCAGCCAGATCGCGCTGGTAGTGGATGACCGAATCGTACACCGGCACGGTGCCGATCATCACCGGGCACTCGTGGGTCAGCTTCTGGCGGAAGGGCTGGGTGTTGCCGTGGCTGGACAGATCCATAATGGCTTCCGCACCCATGTTGACGGCGCTCATCACCTTCTGCATCTCCACGTTGTAGTCCTTGCAGTCGCGGGAGACACCAAGGTTCACGTTGATCTTGGTGCGCAGCATGGAGCCGACACCCTCGGGGTTCAAACACTCGTGGTGCTTGTTGGCGGGGATGGCTACCTTGCCCTCGGCCACCCACTGGCGGATCTCCTCGGTGGTGCGGTATTCCTTCTTTGCCACGATCTCCATCTGCGGCGTGATGATGCCCTTGCGGGCAGCATCCATCTGAGTGGTATAAGTCTGCATACGCTCTGTTCCTCCAAATGACAGTTTATCTCTGAACAGCAGGGTGCTGGTCATACAAGGGTAGGGAAAGGCAGCCGTCATTCAGAAAAAACAGAACGTTCTGGATGCCGGCACCTGCGCAAAATACGCTTTTCATGTTGGTTTTCTCCATGAATTTTATAACGCGGCCCAAGGTGGTGTCCCCGGTTTGCCGCGGGATCGGTCAGATGATCTGCTCCGACAGGGCTTTCAACTCTTTGCACTCGGTCTCGATGTCGTCTGCTGCAAAGATGGCGCTCACAAGGGCCACGCCATCCACACCGGTGCCCTTGAGCTGCAGGATGTTCTCCTTGTGGATGCCGCCAATGGCCACCACCGGGATGTCCACGGCATCACAGATGGCCTTCAGGGTCTCGTGGGGCAGAACGTCCACATCGGTCTTGGTGTGGGTGGCAAAGGCTGCGCCCACGCCAAGGCAGTCTGCGCCGTGCTTGACAGCTTCCCGTGCTTCCTCCACACTGTGGACGGAAACGCCGATCATCATACCCTCGCCCACACGGGCGCGCACCTGCGCTGCGGCCATATCCTCCTGCCCCACATGCACACCCTCGGCGTGGCAGCGGATGGCAATGTCCACATTGTCGTTCACAAAGAACGGCACGCCGTAGCGCTGGCACAGAGCATGGATCTCCACAGCCTCTTTCAGAAAAGCTTCGTCGTCCAGCTCTTTTTCACGCAGCTGCACACAGGTGACACCGCCCTTCAGGGCGCTCTCCACCTGTTCATAGAGGGTCTGCTTTCCCACCCATGCGCGGTCGGTGACGGCATACAGAAGCATGTTCTGCTTATCGCACTTCATAGTTTGCTCCTTCTTCCAGCTGATCCGGGGTCATATTGTAAATGGCATCGATGATATAATTGCGGTAGGTGGAGTTGCCGTCCAGCGGGGTCAGGCGCTTGTGGGCGGTCTCGCCCGCAAGACCCATGGCGCACACTGCGGCTGCAGCGGCTTCCAGCGGATGGCCGGGGTTGGCGGTGACGAACGCCGCCGTCAGGGCCGAAAGCTGGCATCCCGTGCCAGTGATGCTGCTCATCATGGCATTGCCGTTGCGGATGCAGTAGGCTTTTTCGGCATCGGCCACGATGTCGATGGCACCGGTAATGGCAATAACGGCACCCGTCTGGGCTGCAAAGGCCTTGGCAAAGGCCACGGCAGAATCCAGATTTTCCTCAGTAACTTTATCGGCCACATCGGCATCCACGCCCTTGGTGGTTCCCGCGCCGGAGGCCAGCGTTTTGATCTCCGAGATGTTGCCGCGGATCACGGTGAACTTTACGTCCCTGAGCAGGCGGAAAGCCGTGTCGGTGCGCAGGCGGGATGCACCCGCACCCACCGGGTCCAGCACCACAGGATGGCCCAGCTGGTTTGCCTTTTTGCCCGCCAGCAGCATGCTGGTGATGGTGCGGCTGTTCAGGGTGCCGATGTTGATGTTCAGCCCGCCGCAGATGGTGGTGATGTCCTCCACCTCGGCGGCATCGTCGGCCATGATGGGCGAAGCACCGCAGGCCAGCACCATGTTGGCGCAGTCGTTCACGGTGACGTAGTTGGTAATGTTATGGATGAGCGGGCAGGTGCGGCGGACATTTTCAAACTCTGTTTTAAACATTTGCACGCACCTTTATTAAGAAAGGCTGTTCTGCATGGAGCGCAGTGCGCCGGAGCGCTGCAGGCTGTACACCAGCACGCCCGCAATGATGGAACCCACTGCAGTGGAGATGAGGAACGGCACGATGTAGGCATAGAACGCGATGTCGCCGGCGCTCTTGCCCATGAGGAAGATGGCCACCGGGTAAGCGCACAGGCCGCCCAGAATGCTGGTGCCGAACACCTCGCCCACCATGGTGGCAAGGATGTTTTTGGTCTTATGGTACACAAGGCCGCACAGCAGTGCGCCGAACATGCTGCCGGGGAAGGCCATCAGGCTGCCCAGACCCAGCAGATTGCGCAGCAGCGAGGCCACAAAGGCCACGCCCACGCCCCACCACGGGCCAAGCAGCACCGCGCAGGTCACATTGACCATGTGCTGGATGGGTGCACATTTGCTGCCGAACATGGGGAAGCTGAATACGCTGCCCACCACGCACAGAGCGCACAGCATGCCGGCCAGCGCCAGCTTTTTCACAGAGAGTTTTTTCATAAGGCAAGGCTCCTTTCCAAACCTGCGGAAGCAGCAAAAACCATACAGCGCCTCCGCAAACAGCCCGCACCCGGTGCCAGACCCGGCGCAGGAACTATAAGAAGCGGTCGAGACTTTCTGGTCTCCTCTCACGCCGGAACACGGCTTCCCATCGCTGACGGTCACAAAGCTCAGGGCGCTCCCCCTCAGCCCGCTGCGGCACTTCCGCAGAAAAGTACAAGGCATCCTCCTTAATGGTAATAGGTACACAACAAAAAAACAGGAGACACCTTCCGCGGTGCCTCCTGCAAAAAATCATCCATTCTGACTTCCTACGGCGGCATTATCCGCATCAGGTAAAAGGGTCGAAGTTTGGGCACTTCCTCTCAGCCTGCTTTACAAGCTCCCCTGTATTTGATTGTGACTGTATTTTACACCCTTTGCGCACAAATTGCAAGAGGGGGCAAAGGCGCGCACAGCGGTGCAAAACGTTTTTCACGCAGGTTTTGGGGCGTTTCACGCAGGTTTTATTGAAAAAGAAGGTGAAATATGGCCTTTTTAAGGTGGACACAGCACGGATATTGTTCTGGTCTGCACCAATGATACACGAATGGACGGTGGCCTGGGCCTTACCATTACGGGTATGCGCAATGTTACAATCACGGGAAGCAATGCAAAAGGCTCGATGCTGGTGTGGAACACCGCAGGCAGGCCCGAACCCGCAGGCGCACCCGCCTTTGCGGATGTGACCGACCCTGATATGGCCAAGGCCGCACAGTGGTGCACCGAGCAGGGCACCATGGGTGCCAAGGGCGACCGCTTTGAGCCCGAAGGCTGGACCCCGAAGTTCAAGGTGATCGAAGTGTGGAACAAGACGTTCCCCGCAGCCTGATGCCGGCCGTGTGGATGCCGTGCTCGGTTCGGACCTTTTCCGTGAAAATGGGGCTGTTGCAAAATAGTTCTCTGAAAAAATCATGAACAAAACCCGGAACCTTTTCTCGGCCAAAACGGCTCAAAAAGGGTTCCGGGTTTTTGATGTTATGCTGTTTCCGCCTTATCCGTTCCACCCTCTGGCAGAGGGGTCCAGCATTTCGGCGGCAGAGTAAATGAGGGCGTTGCAGATGGCTGCAGCCACATTGCTGCCGCCCTTGCGGCCCATGGCGGCGATGGCAGGCACGCCGTATCGCTCGCAGGCGGCAAACAGTACTTCCTTGCTTTCCACCACATTCACAAACCCCACCGGCACGCCAATGACCAGTGCAGGCCGCAGACCGGCTTCCATTTCCTCCGCAATGGTCAAAAGGGCCGTGGGCGCATTGCCGATGGCCAGAATGGCCCCCGGGTGCTCCCGGGCAGCGCGGTGCATGGCGGCAACGGCACGGGTGGTGCCCGCCTGCTTTGCGGCTTCGGCCACAGCGGGGTCTGCCATGTAGCAGATGGCTTCACCGTTCAGTTTTTTCAGGCCCGGCTTTGTGATGCCCGCCAGCGCCATATTGGTGTCGGTAACGATGAAAGCACCCGCGTGCAGGGCCTTGACTGCGGCTTCCACCGCGCCGGGTGTAAAGCGCAGATTTTTGGCATAGTCGAAATCCGCGGTGGTGTGGATGACCCGCTTGACCACCGCAGCCGTCTCCGGCGGCGGGGTCAGGCCCAGCTCGTCCAATTTCCTTGTGATAATGGAGATGCTCGTCCGTTCAATGTCGGCGGGCAGATGATGCTGCGGTGTCATGTGTTGTCTCCTTTTTGCATTCCCATGGCGGCATAGATGGCGGGCATATCCAGTGCCGCGCGCACACCATCGGCAAGCAGATCAAACTGCTGCTGACGGTACTGCTCCATGGGGATAAGCTCGGCCCCGGCCGGATCGATGCCCTTCCGTTTGCACAAAAATGCGGTCAGTTTTTCGGTCAGTTCGCCGGTGTCGAACAGGCCGTGCAGGTAGGTACCGAATACACCGTCCTGCACACAGCCCTCCGGCGTGCCGTCTGCAAGGATGCAGAACGCACTGCCCCGCACCTCGGTGCGGCCTGCGTGGATCTCGTAGCCCGTCAGCTTTGCGCCTGCAAAGGGTTCTGTGGTCACACAGGCTGCGGTCTGGGTCAGGTGCTTTTCGGTGCCGAACACTGTCGTGGTGGGCAGCAGGCCAAGGCCCCGCAGGGTGCAGGGGGTGCCGCTCTCCTCCCCTGCCGGGTCGCAGAGCTGTTCGCCCAGCATCTGATAGCCGCCGCACACGCCCAGCACCGGCGTACCGGCTGCCGAAAGCCTGAGCACCGCCGCTTCCAGTCCGCTTTCCCGCAGCCAGCGCAGGTCGTCCATGGTGTTCTTGGTGCCGGGCAGGATGACGAGATCCGGTGCACCCAGCTGGCGGGTGCGCTGCACATACCGCACGCCCAGCAGCGGGTGCTGTTCCAGCGGGATAAAGTCGGTGAAGTTGGACACATGCGGCAGGCGCAGGATGGCGATATCCAGCGGCTTGACCGCAGCTTTTGTATCCAGCCGGTCGGAGAGGGAGTCCTCGTCCTCGATCTCCACCCGCAGGTACGGCACTACGCCCAGCACGGGCAGCTGCGTTTTTTCTTCCAGCATGGCAAGGCCGGGCCGCAGGATCTCCACATCGCCCCGGAACTTGTTGATGATCAGGCCCCTGATGCGGGCACGCTCGTCGGCTTCCAGCAGCTCCACAGTGCCGTACAGCTGGGCGAATACGCCGCCGCGGTCGATATCGCCCGCCAGAAGCACCGGCGCATCCACCAGCTTTGCAAGGCCCATGTTCACGATATCGTCGGCTTTCAGGTTGATCTCCGCCGGGCTGCCCGCGCCTTCGATCACGATAATGTCGTTCTCGGCGGCAAGGCTGTTGTAGGCTTCCAGAATGTCCGGGATAAGGCTGCGCTTCATTTTAAAGTAGGCGGCGGCAGGCATCTGGCCCCGGGCCTTGCCGTTCACGATCACCTGACTACCCACATCGCTGCTGGGCTTGAGCAGGATGGGGTTCATGCGCACATCCGGCTCCACGCCTGCAGCCTGTGCCTGCACCACCTGCGCACGGCCCATCTCTGCACCGTTGCGGGTGACAAAGCTGTTCAGGGCCATGTTCTGGCTTTTGAAAGGGGCCACGCGGTAGCCATCCTGCGCAAAGATGCGGCACAGCGCCGCGCACAGCAGGCTTTTGCCCGCACCGCTCATGGTGCCCTGCACCATAATGCATTTTGCCTTGCTCATTGTGCCACCTCCGGCAGGGTTTCGGCCAGCAGTGCAAGCAGCTGCCGGTTCTCGTTTTCTGTGCGCACAGCGGTGCGGTACCAGCTGGCATCAAGGCCCGGATAATTGCCGCAGCTGCGCAGTACCGCACCCTTGCGGCGCAGTGCTTCGCCCAGCGCTTCCGGCGCGCGGAACAGCAGATAGTTAGCCCGGCCCTCGATCACCCGCAGGCCCAGCGCCCGCAGGCCGTCTGCCAGCGCAGGCCGCTGTGCTTCGATCAATGCACGCACCTTCGCCACATATTCCGTCTCGTCCAGCGCAGCGATGCCCGCCGCCTGTGCCAGACTGGAAACCGCCCACGGCTGGCCCGCTGCCCGCATCCGGGCAAGCAGCTCTGTATCAGAGCACAGGCAATAGCCCAGACGCACGCCTGCCATGCCGTAAAGCTTGGTGAAGGCTTTTAAAATAATCAGTTTTTTGCTGTTTTTCAGCAGATGCTTTGCCGAAAGGCCTTCGCCCTCCGGCAGAAAATCCAGAAAGCATTCGTCCACGGCCAGCACCGCACCCACGGCTTCGCATCTGCGCAGCAGCGCTTCCACAAGGGCAGGCTCTGCCAGCTGGCCGGTGGGGTTGTTGGGCTGACAGAGGAACACCATATTTGTACCCGGGTGCACCGCGTTCAGGAGATCTTTCGTCACCGCAAAATCGTTTTCTTCCCGCAAAAAATGCCGTTCCACCGTGCAGCCTGCCGTTTCAAGGGCGGTGGCATACTCGGCAAAAGTGGGGGCCGTTACCAGTGCAGTGCGGGGCTTTGCAGCCAGCGCCAGCCGGAAGATGAGGTCTGCCGCGCCGTTGCCGCACAGCAGCCATTCGGCGGGCACTCCCTCAGCCACCGCCAGTTTTTCACGCAGGGCCCGGCACAGCGGGTCGGGGTAGCGGTCGGCCGTGGCAAGCGCTGCCGTAATGGCCTTTGCCACCCCTTCCGGCAGGCCCAGCGGGCTGACATTGGCCG
>OLPY01001128.1_pt1 | contig 19679 bp, 21 predicted proteins | sample 1672481 | NCBI WGS metagenome assembly OLPY01 (sample SAMEA3136691, study PRJEB25190) | human gut metagenome | biome: human gut; feature: human-associated habitat; material: faeces | place: Austria | collected 2013 | reverse complement strand
AGCAAAACACCCCACTTGTTAGATAGTATACCATACTGTCTAACAAATGGGGTGCTGTTCATGTTTGTCTCGTTGGCGGTAATATTTCTTTTAATGATACCGATCGTTGGGTATTCTCTTTCTGAGAGAAATCAAGTCAGTCTGCGCCAATATCTGATGCTTATGCGCGTTATCTGGCTTATGATTCTGGTTTGGCTATTGTTCTTTGAACCTAAAAGCTTTATTCGCTGGGATTTGCTAGAGCATTATGATGAGCTAAGTAATTTAAGAAGTAATGACTTTCAATATGCATTAAACTATGGGGAATATAAGGGACTGCCAATTGCTAATATTTACTTCTTTTTAATCAGCCGTATGGAAAATAATCAACTGTTCTCTGTTATTCCTCTTTTTATAGACGGATGTGCATTTATTTATATACTCGGGAATTCATTTCAAAGAGAGCGAGTTGTTAATTTTTCCCATATAACATTCGCTGCAATCTTATGGTGGTGTACTTTTGGATTCAAACTATCAATATCAGGCGTTCGGTGCGTTACGGCAGTAGCAATTGTAACTGTTGCCATATATAAAGATGTTGTTAAAAGAGAAAGAAGTTTGCAAGTACTTCTTCTTTACATTGTTCCCTTGATGATTCACCAGTTTGCGGTAGTACCTATTGTGATACGTTTGTTTGCGCTGGTAAAACACAAATCTATTGGAATTTTTGCAATTCCGGCGGTAATACTGTTTGGGTCACCTGTTGCGAAATTTTTGGGTTCACTAACGTCGAATGCCTATCTTCAGACATCTGTACGTCTAATGACAAAATATTGGGATCGGTTTAATATTATAAATTGGATTTCAAGAGCTGACTCTGCGTCAATAACTGTATATTTTGCCTTTGCTATTGTTGTTCTTTACTTGTGCTATATGGTGTTAGAAATCAAAAGAAATGCAAATTCCATCGATATTAGCACTGAAACGGTAGCAGTTTTGGAAGCACTTACTATTGTAGCGTTTGGTTCTCTTTTTAATTACCTGATAATTGAACGTTTGATGTATTTTATTGCATATGGGTTAATTATTTGTTTTTCTTGGTATATCCAATTACATAAGCGGAAATCTATTATTGATTATGTCGTTCTAGTGATCTGCCTTTGGCTTTTCTTTTTTAATGATATTTACATTTTCTTAGTAAATTACACAGGCGTTTATTTTCTTGCGTTTTAGGAGAACGTTATGGACAAAATACTTGTTACGATTATCTGTACTACATTTAATCAGGAAAGATACATAAGAAAAGCATTAGATGGGTTTCTTATGCAAAAAACAAATTTTTTGTATGAAGTCATTGTTCATGACGATGCTTCAACGGATCGAACACCTAGCATTATTAGAGAGTATGCAGAAAAATACCCACACGTTATAGTTCCAATTCTGCAAAAGGAAAACCAGTTTTCTAAGGGAGTGTGGATTACTAATGATTTGTTGCTACCGATGGCAAAGGGAAAATACATTGCTATGTGTGAAGGAGATGATTTCTGGACAAATCCAAATAAATTACAGATGCAGGCGGATATAATGGAAAAATATCCGGAATGCAGCGTATGCGTACATAGTGTACGGGGAATATCGGAAAATGAAAAGAAGGTTATCAGAACATTTCCGAAAAGGAAAATGGAATCAGGGGTGATTTCAGCAGCAGCTGTAATGAATCGAATGCTTGCAAAAGGAGAATGGCTTTTCCATACAACTAGTTATTTCTTTAAAAAGAGCGATGCTCTGGAGATGGGCGAAAAAAAATATGAGTTTTGGACAAAGTCGCCTTATGGTGATTTTGCATATATGCTAATGGCGGCATTAAAGGGCAATTTCTATTATATAAACAAAGAGATGTCAGTGTATCGAATGGGTGCTATAGGTAGCACAGTAAGAAGGGATATGAATTTAGGGAGGAGGAAACAAAGAGATATTTGTTTTATTGAAACGGTTGAAAATTTTGACGAATTAACAAATCACCGCTTTCATGAGGATGTGGTAGAAGCCGTTAGGCGCTATCGGTTTGAAATTGCAGATGTTGAAAAGAACTATAATGTCTTGCTTGCGCCTGAGATGAAAAATAATTGGAAGAAATTACCCCTGTATGTAAGGACGAGAATTAGAGTTTCTAAGATTTTCCCGGGTTTTGATAAATTTTACTATCGTTTAAGAAAATTGATTAAGGGCGTTTAAATCATGAAGTCAACATCAATAGTAAATAATTTCTTCTGGCGTTTTGCTGAACGTTGCGGTGCCCAGCTTGTAACATTTATAGTATCTATCGTACTAGCCAGAATACTGGCGCCGGAAGACTACGGTCAAATAGCCCTGATCACAGTATTCACAACGATTATGCAGGTTTTTGTGGACAGCGGTCTTGGTACAGCGCTGATTCAGAAAAAAGACGCTGACGATCTTGATTTTTCGTCAGTGTTCTATTTCAACTTTGTAGTTTGTCTGGTTTTGTACGCCATCATGTTTATGGCGGCTCCAATCATTGCAAACTTCTATAAAGATGTATCTTTGACTCCGATTATCCGTGTTATCAGCTTGACCATTGTAATTTCTGGTGTAAAAGGCATTCAGCAATCCTATGTGTCGCGGAATATGCTGTTTAAGCGCTTCTTCTATGCGACATTGGGTGGAACTGTTTTCTCGGCATTCCTGGGTATTGGATTGGCGTATGCGGGTTTTGGTGTGTGGGCTATCGTAGCGCAGCAGCTATCCAACACAGCCATTGATACCCTGATTCTATGGCTGACAGTAAAATGGCGTCCAAAGAAAATGTTCTCTTGGAAAAGACTAAAAGGACTGCTTTCATTTGGATGGAAAATGTTAGCGTCAGCACTTTTGGATACGCTCTATGGTAATATTCGCAGCCTGATTATCGGTAAAATGTATTCGTCTGCGGATCTGGCGTACTACAACCAAGGCGATAAGTTCCCATATGTGATTGCAAACAATATCAACACGTCCATTGACAGCGTTCTTCTGCCAACGATGGCAGACGTACAAGATGACGCTGGTCGTGTAAAAGCGATGACCCGCCGGGCTATTAAAACCAGCACCTATATCATGGCACCACTGATGATGGGCTTGGCGTTCTGTGCAGAGCCGATTGTTCGCCTGGTCTTGACGGATAAATGGCTGCCTTGCGTCCCATTTTTACGCATTTTCTGCATTACTTATATGTTCTATCCCATCCACACAGCAAACCTGAATGCAATCAAAGCAATGGGGCGCAGCGATTTGTTTTTGAAGCTCGAAATTGCGAAGAAGATTGTTGGTATGACGCTGCTGCTTTCTACCATGTGGTTTGGCGTTATGGCAATGGCGTATAGCTTGCTTGTCAGCAGTGTTACAAGCCAAATTATTAACTCATGGCCAAATCGTAAGCTTTTGAATTATCGTTATTTTGATCAGTTGAGGGATATCCTGCCGGGCATTGCTTTGGCAGTCTTTATGGGATGCTGCGTGAACCTTGTTGGCCTGCTTCACCTATCAAATGCTGCGACACTGCTGATTCAAATCCCGATGGGGGCGGCAATTTACATTGGAGCATCGGCTGCATTGCATCTGGAATCCTATGAATATCTGATGGGCATGATTCGCCCGGTCTTGAAAAAAATTGCAAGAAAGTAAAGGCGATAAAAAATGAAAAAGATTCTCTTATTAGGTGGTTCCGCCCAGCAAGTTGTAGCCATTGAAACTGCTAAAAAACTTGGATATTACACTGTTTTGTGCGATTATCTGACGGACAACCCCGGTCAATATGTAGCAGATAAGTTCTACCTTGTAAGTACTACGGATAAGGGTGCAATACTTGAGGTGGCTCAAAAGGAAAAAGTTGATGGCGTTCTTGCCTATGCTTCTGACCCCGCTGCACCCACAGCAGCATATGTAGGCGAAAAATTAAAGCTGCCAACAAACCCTTATTCCGCAGTAGAAATTCTTTGTAATAAAGATCGTTTTCGTGCGTTTTTGCATGACCATGGATTCAATGCACCTATATCTATGGGATATCAAACTGTTGAAGATGCTGCGTTGGATACTTCCCGGTTTCGGTTGCCTGTTATCATCAAGCCAGTAGATTCTTCTGGCTCAAAAGGAGCTACCGTACTGCATAGCTGGGATAACGTAAACGACGCATTAAAATTTGCTTTTTCATTTTCTCGCGCCCACCGTGTGATCGTTGAAGAATACATTGAAAAAAAACATCCGTATCTTATCGGTGGCGATATTTTTGTTTTAAATGGGAAAGTGGTTATATGGGGGCTTCTTAATTGCCATAGAGATACCCGGGTGAATCCATTGGTTCCTGTCGGGAAAAGTTATCCGTTAATTCTGGAGGAAGGCGATGTGCAGCTTGTTCAGCAAACGCTGCAAAGCATGATGGACAAACTGGGAATTCGATTTGGCTCGGTCAATGTTGAATTGGTTATTGATAAAAACAATCGAGTATGGCCTATCGACATTGGACCGAGAGCTGGCGGAAATATGATACCGGACTTATTGGGGAAGATCTTTGGCACCGATTTAGTTGAAATGGCAGTCCAAGCAGCAATGGGGCAACCTGTTTTAACTGCAGTACATAAACCTGAGGGCTGTTATGCAACGCATAATTTACACAGTACAACTGATGGAATATATAAGCAGATTGTATTTAGCGATGAACTAAAAAAATATCTGCAAGAAATACATCTCTACAAAAAGCCCGGAGACCGTGTGGAACGTTTTGACAATGCGGCAAAATGTCTTGGAATTATCTTTATGAAATTTCCTGATGTTACAACAGCTGAAAATATTTTATCCCATATAGAAAAGCACATCGATGTTCAATTAACAACGGAGTGAAGTTATGAAAGAAATTGGCGGGTATATAGAGCTTGACACTTATACAGGTGCAATGTTCCACGAAAAAGCGATTGCCCTGAATTGCGGAAGAGGAGCGCTGGAATATCTTTGCGAAACGAAGATGATTCGGAAGTTATATCTGCCGTATTTTCTTTGCGATTCTGTGCCCAATCTCTGTAAAAAAACAAATATCGAATATGAATTTTATCATATTAACGAGGCGTTTGAGCCGGTTTTTACAAAGGAAATCGGTGCAAACGAATGGCTCTATATTGTGAACTTCTATGGTCAGCTTAGTAACGAGTATTTGAAAACCCGGAAGCAGCGGTATGATCGTGTCATAGTTGACAATGCACAAAGCTATTTCCAAATGCCCGTAGAGGGGCTGGATACGCTTTACACCTGCCGTAAATACTTTGGTGTCGCAGATGGTGCTTTTCTGTATAGCGATACAAGGCTGAGTAAAGAAATCCCGCAGGATGAATCGTTTGAACGGATGCACTTTTTGCTGGGACGATACGAACGCAGCGCAAATGAGTTTTACGGTGAATATGTAGCGAACAATAAGCTGTTTGCAACAGAACCGGTAAAGCGAATGTCCCGCCTGACAGAAAATCTTCTGCATGGAATCGACTATGATATCGTGGCAAAGAGACGGCAGGAAAACTTTGATTTCTTGGATGCAGAATTTCGGAATATAAATGAGTTGAATTTGAAAAGTGTTTATGGTGCATTTATGTACCCGCTTTTGATTCAGAATGGCTCTGAAATCCGAAAGGCCTTGCAAAAGGAAAAAATCTACATACCGACTTTATGGCCGAATGTGCTGAAAGAATGTCCGGTGGATAGTTTGGAATACCATTATGCGGCTGATATTCTTCCGATTCCAATTGACCAACGATACGGAAAAGAAGATATGAAAATAATTGGTGAAATGGTTAAGAAAACCATGAGTATAAAAGAGGAGTGAAAGTTTATGTCTGATAATATCTTAGTGACGCGTTCATCTATGCCAAGTCTGGATGAGTACATAGAAGAAATTCGCCCTATTTGGGAAAGCCATTGGCTGACCAATATGGGGGTAAAGCATAAGCAATTGCAGGCAGAATTGGAGGACTATTTGGGCGTGCCCCATGTGGCGCTATATACGAATGGTCACCTAGCTCTGGAAAATGCCATTGCTGCCCTGAATCTGCCGGAGGGCGGTGAGGTGATTACCACCCCGTTTACCTTTGCTTCTACCACTCACGCGATTGTTCGCAATGGGCTTATTCCGGTGTTCTGTGATGTGAACGATAAAGACTTTACCATGGATGTGGCGAAGATTGAGGGGCTTATCACCGACCGCACGGTGGCCATCGTTCCGGTACATGTGTACGGAAACGTTTGCGATGTTGAGGAAATTGATCGAATTGCAAAGAAATACGGCTTGAAAGTAATCTACGATGCGGCTCATGCCTTTGCTGTGAAGTATAAGGGTGTGTCAACCGCCTGCTTTGGCGATGCTTCCATGTTCAGCTTCCATGCTACCAAGGTGTTCAATACCATCGAGGGCGGTGCAGTCTGCTTTAAGGATGATGGCTGGGTGCAGCTGTTGAACGACCAGAAGAATTTTGGAATCCATGGACCTGAGTCGGTTTGCTTTGTAGGTGGCAATGCCAAAATGAACGAGTTTCAGGCGGCGATGGGCATCTGCAACCTGCGGCATCTGGACAAGGAAATCGCCAAACGCAAGAAGGTTGTGGAGCGCTACCGTGAGCGCCTTTCCGGCGTAGAAGGCATCAAGCTCAGTGCGATTCAGGAAAATGTAGAAAGCAATTACGCGTATTTCCCGGTCGTGTTTGATGAGTACAAATACACCCGCAATGAAATTTTTGAGATGCTGTCTGCGCAGGGCATCACGGCAAGGAAATACTTCTATCCCTTGACCAACAGCTTTGAGTGCTATCGGAACTATCCGACCGCAGGGACGGAGAAGACCCCTGTGGCACAGCACCTGGCATTGCGTGTGCTGACGCTGCCTTTGTACGCGGATCTGTCTCTGGAAGATGTGGATAGAATCTGTGATGTTATTCTGAGACAGAAAGACTGACAAGAAAGACTTTTGTTGAGAGGGTTAGAAATGGACGCAGTTGCGGTAAAGACAAATAAATTCGGGGGGGGGGAGGGTAAGAAGTTCTAACATTGAACTTTTCAGAATCCTCTCGATGTTGATGATTGTGGCGCATCACTATGTTGTCAATTCGGGTTTGATGAACTGCATTGATGCGCAAAGTACGTTGCGTTTTCAAGATTATTTTCTCTTGTTATTTGGCTGGGGCGGCAAAACCGGAATCAATTGTTTTGTATTGATTACGGGATACTTCATGTGTACTTCAAATATTACAAAAGAAAAATTTTTCAAGCTACTTGGTGAACTTTACTTTTACAAGATAGCAATATGGTGCCTGTTCTTTTTTACCGGCTATGAGCCATTTTCAATTGATGATTTTTTAGAAATGCTGTTTCCTTTTTTACGGTGGCAGATAATTTTACAGCATGCTTTCTTTGTTTTTATTTATTGATTCCATTCTTGAATAAACTGATTCACACCCTTACAGAAAAAGAGCATTTCTGGCTAATGGTCTGGTGTATTGTTGTTTATGTGATATTACCATCCTTTGCAAAGGCACATGTGGTATTTAATTATGTTACATGGTTCAGCATCCTCTATGTGATTGCATCGTACATTCGGCTGTATCCAAAAGAGTGGTTTAATAGCAAAAAAAATACCGGTTTTTTGGCAGGAGCGTCCTTGTTGCTATCTTGGATGAGTGTCATTGTTCTGGCGGCTTTTAGCAGAATGATGGGAAAACACGTTGGCCTTTGTTATTTCTTTGTGTCAGATTCTAATAAAATACTGGCACTAATGACCGGAATAAGCGGATTCCTTTTCTTCAAGAATTTAAAAATCGGATATAGCAGGAGAATCAATACTATTGCGGCAGCAACATTTGGAGTGCTTTGTATCCATGCAAATAGCGATACAATACGGCGGTGGTTGTGGGCAGACGTCTGCAACAACGTTGATGCCTACAATGATGGTGTGATTGTAGTTCATGCAATTGCTGTTACGCTAGTGGTGTTTGGGTTATGCACTGCTATTGAGGTGTTTCGAACAAAACTAAAAGAATATTCGAGGTTAATACGTAAGGTATAAAAGGAGTGTGTTTTATATGAAACTGTTGATGCTTGGAACGACTGGACGTGGTACAAAAGAACTTCTGCTAGAGGCAAAAAGACGTGGGATTTACACGATAGTTACAGATAATCTTAGCGTGGAAAAAGCACCGCTGAAGCTTCTGGCAGATGAGTATTGGATGATCAGTACAGCAGACATTGATATTCTGGAAGAAAAATGCAGAGAAGAAGGGGTTGCTGCCATTATGAATGGCATAAGCACCTTTAATATTTCTGTCTGCATGGAACTGTGCAAACGGTTGAATCTTCCTTGCTACTGCACGCCTGAGTCGTGGCATTATACGATCGATAAGCGGCAGTTTAAAGACCTTTGCATCAGCTGTGGTGTGCCGGTAGCGAAGGACTATTATCTCAGTAAAACTCCGTCTGAAAAGGAATTGGGCGAGATTCAGTATCCGGTTGTAGTCAAGGCGATTGACCAAAGCGCAAATAGAGGTATGAGCTACTGTAATTCGAAGGAAGAAGTGCTTGCAGCGTGCGAGTATGCAAGGTCTTATTCGGCAAGCGATACGGTGATAGTCGAAAGAATGCTGAAGGGACATGAGTACACTGCTTGGTATGCGCTGGCAGATGGAAAAGCTTCTTTGGTGAGCTTCGGAATTATGTTTGAACAGGAGGGATATCCAAGCAACTGTTATTCGGTCACAACAACAGAAACAAATAAACTGGATTTGTATTTAAAAGAAATCGATCCATATATTACAACTGCCTTCAACAAAGCAGGATGCAAGGAAGGCTTAGCGTGGATTGAAATGATGTTAGACGATGATGGGCATTTTTATGTGCTGGAAACGGGATACCGGATGTCTGGCGATATGATGGCCTTAAATCATAAGAATGTCTGTGGATTCAATACATATGCGTGGCTGGTTGACATTGCTACAGGAGTTAAACACAGTTATTCCGATCTGCCTGATCCGGAAAGAAAGCTGCCAGAGAGATGCGGGTGTACCTATATTCTTTGGAGCAAGGATGGAGGAAAGATTTCCGAAATTACTGGATTAGACGAAATTAAAAAGTTAGAAGGCATCAATTTAAACATTGATGGAATGCTAGAAATTGGTGACGTAGTAAAAAAACATCAGTATCTTTTGGTAATTACGTTTGATACTGCAACTGAAGATGAAATGATAGATGTGATTAAGAAAATCAATGCGTCCGTTGCAGTAAAAAATGATACTGGAGCAGACATCGTTATCCGATTTGACGGATTTGAACGGCTGAAAGCGATTGCAAAAGAAGCGAATAAATTGGGAGAAGAATGAGCAAACAAATCAAAGAGAACGAAAGGCAATTACTTAACACCGGCGATGTTTTAGTCTTTGCATTTGGTGCAATGATAGGCTGGGGATGGGTTGTTCTTTCTGGACAGTGGATCGTAACCGGAGGAATAATCGGGACTGCAATCGGATTTCTCATTGGTGGTCTCATGATATATTTTGTAGGGCTCTGTTATGCCGAACTGACAACATCAATTCCTCAAAATGGCGGAATAAAGGTGTTCAGCTACCTAGCTCTTGGAGAAAAGGCGTCATTTGTGTGCACATGGGCTATCATTTTGAGTTATATTTCCGTTGTGTGTTTTGAGGTGGTTTCATTTCCTACCGTTCTTCAGTATATTTTTCCAAATTTCTCCATAGGAAGAATGTATACGATTTTGGGAGCGGACATTTACATCAGCTGGACATTAGTATCAGTCATTATGGCTCTAGCAGTTACGGTTATGAATCTTGTTGGCACAAAGACTGCAGCTAGATTTCAAAAAATAATGACATTGGCAATAGCAGGTGTTGGCGTTCTTTTAATCGCTGGTGCTGTTTTTTCAGGAAATGTACAAAATCTGGACAATCAGCTTTTTCTGGGTATGACCGAAAGTGAAGCTATTGAAGGTATTGCGAAAATTTCTATCTTGACGCCATTCTTTTTGTTTGGATTTGATGTTATTCCGCAGATTGCAGAAGAAATAAAGATTCCGATGAAAAAAATAGGAAAGTTGATGATGATGTCAATCGTACTTGCAGTGGCTTTCTATGTACTTGTTGTTTTTAGTGTCGGATTCATTTTGAGCAAGACGGAAATCCTATATTCCATGGAGCATACGGGATTGGTGACAGCGGATGCCATGGCAAAAGCGTTCAATAGCGTAAATATGGCAAAAATTGTTATTGTTGGAGGAATGTGCGGAATTCTCACAAGCTGGAATTCGTTCCTGATAGGTGGAAGCCGTGCGTTGTGTTCTTTGTCTGAATCAAATATGTTGCCCTCCTTTTTTGGAGTGACAAGTAAAAAGACTGGTGTGCCGATTTATTCGATTTCATTTATTGGATTGATTTCTATTATATCGGCATTTTTTGGCAAAGCGATTCTAACATGGTTTGTGGATGCCGGCAATTTTTCTTGTTGTGTGGCATACTGTATTGTCTCAGTTTCTTTCTTAATGATGCGAAAAAAATACGAGGCACTGAAAAGGCCATATGAAGTAAAACATTATAAAATTGTTGGTGGCTTTGCTGTGTTTTTGTCAGGTCTAATGGCTGGTCTTTATATTGTGCCCGGAACAAGTTGTACGCTTTCTTTTTCAGAAGTCATAATAATGATTATCTGGAGTGGTTTGGGTCTGATTTTTTACTTGTATTGCAAAAAAAGATATGCTACTAAAATATTTACTGATATAGATGACAGCATTCTGATAGAAAAGAAATAATGGTATGTCATAGGGAGGAGTATTATGAAAGATTATAGAATTGCAGTCGCCGGCACAGGCTATGTCGGTCTCTCCATTGCCACGCTGTTGTCGCAGCATCACGAGGTCATGGCAGTAGACATCATTCCGGAGAAGGTTGATCTCATCAATCACAAGAAGTCTCCGATTCAGGACGAGTACATTGAAAAGTATCTTACAGAAAAAAACTTGAATTTGACTGCTACACTTGATGCCGAAGCTGCCTACAAGGATGCAGATTTCGTTGTCATTGCAGCACCTACCAACTATGACAGCAAGAAGAATTTCTTTGATACTTCCGCAGTAGAATCGGTCATCAAGCTGGTCATTCAGTATAATCCCGATGCTATCATGGTCATTAAGTCTACCATCCCTGTGGGCTTTACTGCCAGTGTTCGAGAAAAATACCACTGTGACAATATCATCTTCAGCCCTGAGTTCCTGCGGGAATCCAAGGCTCTGTACGATAACCTCTATCCGAGCCGTATCATCGTTGGTACTGATATGAATGATGAGCATTTGGTTGAAGTTGCTCATACATTTGCCAATCTGCTGCAGGAAGGCGCTATCAAAGAGGACATCGATACTTTGATTATGGGCTTTTCTGAGGCAGAGGCTGTCAAGCTGTTTGCCAACACTTATCTAGCCCTGCGTGTCAGCTATTTCAACGAACTGGACACCTATGCAGAGATGAAGGGTCTAAACACCCAGCAGATCATTAAGGGCGTGTGCCTTGACCCGCGCATCGGGGATCAGTACAACAACCCGAGCTTCGGTTATGGCGGCTACTGCCTGCCCAAGGACACCAAGCAACTGCTGGCCAACTATGCTGACGTTCCGGAGAATCTGATTGAAGCAATCGTGGAGTCTAACCGTACTCGCAAGGATTTTATTGCCGACCGTGTGCTTCAGATGGCAGGATACTATGGGTATGGCGAAGATAATGAGTATGACAAGGCACAGGAGAAGATTTGTGTGATTGGTGTGTACCGCTTGACTATGAAGTCCAACTCGGACAACTTCCGTCAGTCTTCTATCCAGGGCGTCATGAAGCGCATCAAGGCCAAAGGAGCAACGGTCATCATCTACGAGCCGACGCTGGAGAATGGCAGTACCTTCTTTGGCAGTGAAGTCGTAAATGACCTTGAAGAGTTCAAAAATCGCAGCCAGGCCATTATTGCTAACCGCTATGACAGCTGCTTGGATGATGTGCAGGACAAGGTTTATACACGCGACCTGTTCCGCAGAGACTGATATTTATCGCAGCTATGTGTTCAACCACATGGCTGTGCTGCTCAAATGTGCTACCTCTCCGTGGTGAGCAGCAGGCAACGGATTATAATCCGGCTACAGCATATATTCGTCAATTCACTCTTTGGATGAGGAAAAGCTATAATGGGAAAGTATTTTGGAACCGATGGCTTCCGTGGCGAAGCTGGGATCACGCTGACCGCCGACCATGCCTACAAGGTGGGGCGTTTCCTCGGTTAGTACTACAACGCATTGCGCGAGCGTAACGGCAATAACGAGCCTGCACGCATCGTCATCGGCAAAGACACTCGTCGGAGTTCCTATATGTTCGAGTACAGCCTGGTTGCCGGTTTGACAGCTTCCGGCGCAGATGCCTACCTGCTGCACGTTACCACTACGCCGTCTGTGGCCTATATTGCCCGTGTGGATGACTTTGATTGCGGCATTATGATTTCTGCCAGTCATAATCCCTACTACGATAACGGCATCAAGCTGATCGACTGCTATGGCGAGAAGATGCCCGAGGAAACTCTGCTGCTGGTGGAGGACTACATCGACGGCAAGCTTCATGTGTTCGATAAGGACTGGCCGGAGCTGCCTTTCGCTCACCGGGAACATATTGGCTGCACTGTGGACTATGTGTCCGGCCGCAACCGCTACATGGGTTATCTGATCTCTCTGGGCATCTACTCTTTCAAGGGTGTCAAGGTCGGTCTGGACTGTGCCAATGGCAGTTCTTGGAACATCGCTAAGTCTGTATTTGATGCTCTGGGAGCCGATACCTACGTCATCAATGCACAGCCCAACGGTCTGAACATCAACAACAATGCTGGTTCTACCCACATTGAGGGTCTGCAGAAGTTCGTGGTAGAGAAGGGGTTGGACATCGGTTTTGCCTATGACGGCGATGCTGATTGTTGCCTGTGTGTGGATGAAAAGGGTAATGTTATCACTGGCGACCATATCCTGTATATCTACGGCTGCTACATGAAGGAGCGTGGCAAGCTGCTGACCAATACCGTCGTTACCACGGTCATGTCCAACTTTGGCCTGTATAAGGCTTTTGATGAGAAGGGCATCGGCTATGCCAAGACCGCTGTGGGCGACAAATATGTCTACGAGTATATGGCTAAGAACGGCCACCGTATCGGCGGTGAGCAGAGTGGTCATATCATCTTCTCCAAGTACGCCAGCACTGGTGATGGTATCCTGACCAGCCTGAAAATGATGGAAGTTATGCTGGCTAGGAAACTGCCCATGAGCAAGCTGGCTGAGCCTTTGAAAATCTATCCGCAGGTACTGGAGAATGTTCGTGTGACTGACAAGAAGGCCGCACAGGATGACGAAGCAGTGCAGGCAGCAGTCAAGGCCGTAGCCGAGGCACTGGGCGACACTGGCCGTATCCTTGTCCGTGAATCTGGTACGGAGCCTGTTGTGCGTGTGATGGTGGAAGCACCTGACCACGATACCTGCCAGAAGTATGTAGATGAAGTTGTGGAGACCATCAAGAGCCGGGGTTACGGAGTTTGAGAGAACTGCTGGGTCAGATCCACTGTGCTTGGATGGTTCAGCTCGGATAGAAACAATCCAATGAATAGAAAAAATCTTTCGACGATTATACTCCTGATTTTGATTATTGCTGTTTCTGTCTTGGCAGTGATGCCGGATAAAACGGTTGATCACGATTCGGGTAATATCGCCGCAGAGCTGGAAATTTCAGAATCTGTAGATGGCAATGTGACAAGTACAAGCTATGTGAATACCGAGGGCGTGGTCACAGATGCAATTGACATGGGCTATGCCACGGTACGGAGGACTCGGAATGCAGAGGGAAGAATTACTGAGGAATTCTATCTTGATGCTAAAGGAAATCCAGCCAAGCGGTATGATGACTATTGTGGTATTGCATATGAGTATGGAAATGGCACGGTGAAGATTACCTATCTTGGTGACGATGGGCTTCCTATGATGCGCAGTGCCGGATATGCTACAATTGTGCGCACAGTCGATGGCAATGGCCGAGCAGTTGACGATTACTACTACGACCTTGATATGCAACCTGTCTCTTGCAGTGGGTACCATGGGAAGCATAGAGAATATGATTCCAATGGTCAGAATAACAGCGTGACCTATCTTGATCAGGACGGCCGGCCAGTGTGTTCTACGTCCGGGTATGCCCGTAAGAGGTATGACAGAGATGATTGGGGTACAGTAACGGCAGAGCATTATTTTGATGTACAGGGAAATCCAGCAAAGGCGCCTCTTGGACAGTACGGTGAGCAATACCAGCGAGATGAAAACGGTCAGATTATTCAGATTACCTACATGGATGCAGATGGTAGCCCAATGCCCACTAATGTGGGCTATACCATTCTGAAGCGTACTTATCATCGTGATGGCACCGCAGATACTGATATGTATTTTGATGCGAATGGCAATCCAAAGGCGTTGTCTAAAGGGCAGTACGGCATCAAACACAGTGGCAAGGTGAACCTTCTGCTTGATAGAAACAGCAACGTGATGCTGTGTGTGGACAATCTTCTGAATGGCTTCCCATGCATGGTTGTTGTTTTTGGATGTGTTATCTGTTTGCTGATACTGTTGCTGCCGAAGAGAATGAGTGTCTTTTTGACGGCTGCGTATGTAGTATTCATCCTTTATGAAACACTGATGTTCCGCGAGACAGGGGATGCAAGGATGAACTTTGTTTTGTTTTCTTATGCGGATCGTTTTCTGACGGAGCAATCTGTGAGAGTGGGGGTCATCAATAACATCTGGCTGTTCATCCCACTTGGAACGGGGCTGTATAGGTGGTTTCAGAAAAAGTGGGTGCTGGTGATTCCCTTCGTGATGTCTGTGGCAATCGAAACGACCCAGTATATTACAGGACTTGGCATCGCAGAGTTCGATGATGTGTTCGGTAATACGATGGGCGGATGGATCGGTGTGCTGGTGGCCTGGACGTGGTTGAGCAGAAAAATGAGCTTGAAAAATAGAGCATAAGGAAGTATACATGTCTAATTTTCTTCGTTATCCTTGAAAACGAGACCTATATAGTATATATTTGAGCTGTGAGAGTCATTCGTTATGGAGGCTCACAGCTTTGTCGTTCGAAACTTTGCACACCTCTACGTGGTGGGCGGCAGGCAACACAGCATGGATGCTGTGGCTAAGATGCAGAGAAAGAATATTGCTGCTTATTGCTTTACTTTGGACTTGGATGAGTTGCATGAAGGCTACGCTCAAAGGAATCGGCTTTATCGAAAGCATTGAGATTGACGGAGGTGCGTTTATGCAAGCTGGAATTGTAACTTATGTGTTGGCTCAGATGGGAACATCTACAGGTGCGTATGGGGTTCGTAGCCGGACGACCGCATGAAGCAACATTCAGGAAAGAAGTGAGCGTTAATAAACAGATTGCACCTTGAGGGTAATTCCTCTGGGCCCCACCATTTAGATAATATACGGCCATTGTGCTGAGATAGGAATACTATATGATAGAGCTAAAGGGAAAACACATCTGCGAAAAGTGTGGACAAACATATTCATGGATAGCTCGAAGACCTGAAAAAAGCGAAATAGTAATTGGACTCATGAAAGATTGGAATTCGCAACATATTAGTTCTTTTGAGATTACTCCCTATGGATACAGCGTTGTAGGTGTATGTCCGAACTGCGGGCAGCATTCTTTGAAAAACCTTGCAGAGAAATAAGCATAAAATGGAGGTATCATCCTATGCCCAGAACCAAAGGTAGCAAGAACCGCATTACCGCATCTACCGACTTCGATGCACAGATCGCAAAGTTGCAGAAAGACAAGGCGATGCTCGAAGAAGGTCTTTCCAAGACTGTCGCCCAGATTGAAGAACTGAAAACCGACATCAAGTCCCTGCGTGAAGGACTAAAGCCGCAGAAGGCAGAGATCAAGCGGACCGAGAAAGAAATCGCAAAGCTGGAGGCCAAGAAGGCAGCCACTGAGGCGAAGGCCGCCGAAGCTGCTAAGAAGGTCGAGGCCGAAGCTGTGCTGAAAAAGTTGCTGGCATCCGGTATGACGGCAGATGAGATTCTCGAAAGGCTGAAATAAAGTAATATGCCGTGTGGACTGTGAATTCCAGAAGTTCACACGGCGTATTTTTGAGCACGATATATAGTTTGTGACGGAAAAAATGGAGTGTGAGCAAAATGAACTTATCAAAAATACATCATATTGCAATTATTGTATCTGACTATGAAGCCGCCAAGGATTTTTATGTGAACAAGCTGGGATTCTCTGTCATCAGAGAGAACTACCGCCCAGAGCGTAAGGATTGGAAGCTGGATCTTTGCGTAAATAAACACACGGAGCTGGAAATTTTCGCTGAAGAGAATCCACCGAAGCGTGTGAACCGTCCGGAAGCCTGTGGTCTACGCCATCTTGCGTTCTGCATTGATAACGTGGAACAGACAGTGAATGAGCTTGCAGAGGCTGGAATTGAATGTGAGCCGATCCGTGTGGATGGTTATACTGGCAAAAAGATGACCTTCTTCCACGATCCGGATGGCCTGCCGCTGGAGCTGCATGAATAATCATGGGAGAGATAAGAGCAAATAAACCCCGGAAGCCTGGCGGCGGTCGAAAGAAGTTGAAGCCTGAGTATAATGCCGGGAAAAATTTGAAGGAGCAGATGGACGCTGCAGTAATACTCTATAAGGACGGTATGACGCTCCAAGCCATCGCAGACGCCCTATCCCTCAACCCCATCAAGGTCCGGAAGCTGCTTATCACAGCCGGGATCTATGAATCAGACACGGCAAAACTCGTCCAGCGGACGTTCTATTCTTATAGAAGTACGCAGAGTTATTCTGCTGCTGTCACCTCCACCATGTCGGCTTTGCAGCTGTCCCGTCCCTCTGTGACCTCCTATCTGCCGTATGAAAAAGGCGTGTACTTCCCGGAGGACGCTGAGGCGGCGAATATCAGTGCCGGTGCAGAGAGGCAGCGACACTACCGAGCTGTGGTTGCGCTGAAGAAGAACCCGTGTGAGGAAAACCTCTGGAAGTGCGTGGTGGCCTTTCGGGGTTACAAGTTCAAGACGCTGTCTGGCTTGCCCTTTACATATAAGCTGAAGAAGGGCAGGGGAGATGAGTTTACCAAGGAGCTGTGGATCGACCGCAGAGAGGGCAGCAAGAGCCTTGCTTGGAGTTCCGTACTGCTGGCGTATCACAATATCGGTAAAATCGGAGAGGTAGTTGACAAACCCAAGGCTCTGGGAGATATCCGGGGTGTGTCGTATATCTATGGGCTGTTTTACCGATTTGGCTTGATTGACGTGCCGAAAAAGGTTAAAGAGAAGATGACGAAGTGATAAGGCCACGAGACATATTTTGTTTTAAGATGGAATGTGATATAATAGAGATGACAGTTTACCGTACTACTTGTAAAGGGCAGGTGAGTGTACAAATGCACATCATTTGTCATAGCGAGAAATTCGAGCTCAATCTGGACAAGCTTATTGAGGCTATCACAAAGGATTCAAAAGCAACATTGAATCGGATGAATACCCGAATCACCAAGGAAATTCAACAGTTGTTGGATTCTGGTGATAACTCGCTTGAAGACTATCCGCATTCCCAGTGGCTTTATGAAAGAATTGCGGAGTTGGAGCGGATGCGGAAGTACATCAAACTCCTAAAGAAGATGAAAAGCAATAGAGTTCCAGCAAAGGTGCGCGCACTTTGACTTTGCAGGATAAAAAACAGCAGTCGAACATTGGCGAGCACATCACTTGACCCAATGAGCATCGCACTGCCTGTTTCGCCCACGTTTGAGGCTACCTTGAGTAGTTTCGGACGTGGGAGGGATTTGAATGCTCTCCCGTGCTAAAGAACACTTCGATGCAATCGGAAACTACTATCATATTATAGATCCAGAGGGAACATTGCCTGAAATTGAAAGGGCAAAGAAGGAAGCTGAGGTGCTAAATGATATGCCGAACAGCTTCCCCAAGGCTCTTTGCTATGTAATGAAACTTTCTGGATTCACGAAAGAGGCACTGGCTTATGAATCAAAAGTGTCTGAGTCAACGATTGGACGCTACAGAATCGGAAGGGTCAAACACTATTCAGAGAAAAATGTAGTGGCACTGTGTGTTGCTATGCACCTCCCACAGTGGCTTTCATTTAAGCTCATAGGAAAAGCAGGTTTTGCTCTGGCAGAGACAGAAGAGCAGCAGTCATTTATGACGGTTCTCAACTGTATGTATATGAAATCAGTTGAGAAAGTGTATGAGTACCTAAAGGCAAGAGGAAATGAGCCGTTGGTTCAGATAGCTGCATAAGCTCAATACCTAATAGCCGATAAGATAAAGAGCCGTGCGTCCAACTCCCAGACATGGAAGAAAACGCACGGCTCATTTGTTAGAACAGGTGGACTTTAAGTACGGAGGCAATTCTGGAAGAAGTTGTCATCAAGAATGAGTTGGGCATCCGTATGGTGTTTGAATTTGAAAAGATTCTGACCTTTGACGCCAACTACAACTACATTTTTGCCGATAGTATTCAGGATATCCATGACAGGGATATAATCGGTATCTCCGCTCATGATGATAGCGGTGTCGAAGGCGTTATGAAATCCCTTTGTTAAAACATGCGTTGCAAGATTAACATCGGTCCCTTTCTCTTCAATATAATAAGTGGCAGGATTATTTATGTCCATTGTGGCTCCAGCAACTGGGCGTGCCACATGCGAGCCTTCAATAACCGTAAAATAATCTTGGTTTTTCAGACCCGTAATCCAATGATAGGCTGCTTTTCTTTTTGAATCAGTGATGAGAAAATTATCTGGCTTGGGGGCGAATAAAAATGTCTTGACTAATGTGTGCGGATTGGAAAGAAGATTGACGACCTCTTTTGGGATTTTGTTGAAATCAAGTCTTGGAACAACCGTTTGTACATGGGTGGGAACGGAAATCCCGGCAGCGAGGGCTGCATTTTTCGCATCTTCCAGACACTTTGTACGATAATAATTATACTTGGAGATATCAAAATTCTCGAAGTCGATAAAAACCATTGCACGTAACATTCCAATTGACCTCCAATAATAACTAAAGGGCTGTCTGCTCGAAAGCCAAACAACCCTTTACTAAACACTATAGAACCGAAGTTTAAGTATTATTATATAGGCTATTTGGCAAAAAGTCAACATAAATATGGGATTATATCGCTATTATTCTTCATCTTCAGCTCTTGCCCGGAGCAGGTCTTGAATCTCCTTCTTCGTGGCCGGGCGGACAGCAGCTCTTTCCTGAAATACGACCTTGCCGCAATCAGGGCAGCGGTCAGGCAGCGACTCTGCCTCAAAGCAGTAATGGCAGACATCGCAGAAATAGTAGTTCACGACATTTTGCACTTCCAATCTGTGTTTTATCATAGCCTTATGTCTCATCAGGATATTTTTCAATCCCAAGGTAGTCCTCGATATTGGTGATGCCCTCGCCGGACAGTTCAATGATGTCACTGAAGGGAATGATGACCGGCAACTCTTTCTCAATACCCATGGCTTTTCTATCACTGTCCTGCATGACTTTCAGTTCTCGATAAACTGGGTCGATCA
>OLPY01001125.1_pt1 | contig 19713 bp, 12 predicted proteins | sample 1672481 | NCBI WGS metagenome assembly OLPY01 (sample SAMEA3136691, study PRJEB25190) | human gut metagenome | biome: human gut; feature: human-associated habitat; material: faeces | place: Austria | collected 2013 | reverse complement strand
CCGGCGGGGGCGGACAACTCATGTCAACGGGGGTCTAACAGAGAGATGCATAAAAGGCAAACGTCGCACCCATAAGGTACACGTAATTCAAGCGCCCATCGACTGCCCCTTGCTTTGGAATCGACTCACGCACGTCAGTCCCCTCTCCCCCATTCGGCCCCCACCCACTTTGAAGCCAGGCTCGACCAGACGCCTCACATTTTTGTGAGGGTCGGCCAAAAAGAGTGACCCCGCATCATTTGCGCAGCCGCTCCCAAACATGAACGCACCGCACTTCGCTGGGCGGAAATTCACTTCTCGCCGTAATACGCTCCTCTACGTCAAACGCCCGAATGTCCCTGAATACAGGAGCATTACGGGCAAAGCCGCAAGGGAGAGGAAGGAAACCATGGGTAAGCAGATGCAGGCCGCAAGCTCCGCGCCCGAGTACTTCACGCGCGACGGCAAGCTCACGCGCCGCACATTCATCAAGGGAGTCGGCGCCATCACCGTCACCTCCGCAATGGGCTTCGGTCCGAGCGTCACGCCTCAGTGCGCGTTCGCATCGCAGGGCGAAGTGGCCCCCGACGAGGCCGCCGGCGAGAAGAGTGTGCACGCCGTGTGCACCGTCAACTGCACGAGCCGCTGCCACCTGCAGGGCACCGTGCGCGACGGCAAGCTTGTGCGTGTGGAGCCCGGCGACATGCCCGGACGCCCAGGTTATGCCAACGCCTGCCTTCGCTCGATGAGCTACATCCAGCGCGTTCAGGACGAACAGGCCCGCGTCATGTGGCCCATGAAGCGCGTCGGCGAGCGCGGTTCGGGCGAGTTTGAGCGCATTAGCTGGGACGAGGCCATGGACCTCATCGCCGAGAAGCTCAACCCCATCATCGCCGAGGACCCCACGCAGGCCTCGTTCTACTCGTTCACGGGCGACCTGGGCAAGATGAGCTGGGAAGCTTCCACGCGCTACGCTGCCTGCATTGGCGCCACGACGTGGGACATCGAGGGCATCATGGGCGACCGCGGCGCCACCATGGGCATGACCATGTGCTTCGGTTCCGGCCGCGGCGCGCACGACTCGCGTGACTACCTCAACTCCAAGCTGCTTATCGTGTGGGGCCGCAACGTCGCCGACACCCACACCTCCGAGCTGCGCGACTACGTGGCCGCCAAGAAGGCCGGCTGCAAGGTCATCGTCATCGACCCGCGCCAGAGCTCCACTGCCGCCATGGCCGACGAGTGGATTGCCATCAACCCGCAGACCGACCCCGCGCTCGCCTTGGGCATGATGAACTGGATCATCTCCAACGACCGCCAGGCAACCGACAAGCTCGTCTCCGAGAGCAGCGCACCGTACCTCATCGACGAGGACACCAAGCAGTACCTGCGCGATGCCGAAGGCAACTACCTCGTGTGGGACGAGGCCACCGACGCGGCCGTTGCCGCCCCCGCTGCCGCCGACATCAAGGCTGGCACCGTAACCCCTGCGCTTTCGGGTACCTACGAGGTCGACGGCGTGGCCTGCCGCACCGCCTACGACCACCTCGTGGACGCCGTTGCCCCCTACACGCCTGAGTACACCGCACAGATCTGCGGCATCGACGCCGACACCGTCACGCGCCTGGCACAGGAATACGCCGACGCTCAGCCTGCCGGCATCCGCATGGGCCAGGGCATGCAGCGCGTCTATCACTCCTACGCCCCCTTCCGCGCCGTAGCAACGCTCGCCATGGTCGCTGGCTACATCGGCGTGCCCGGCGGTGGCGCAAGCCACGCTGGCGGTACGGCCACCACGCGTCCCGTTGCCGACTACACGGGCCCCGTCTTCAACTTCGACGGCTGGGCGAACACGGGCAACCAGGCCAACATGCTCTCGACCTCGGTTCTCTACAGCGCCGCAGAGCAGGCCGACCCCATGCCCCTCAAGTTCATGTGGTTCGCAAACTCCAACTTCATCAACATGAGCCCGGACTCCAACCGCATTGTGAACAGCGTCATCCCCGGCATGGACTTCATCGTAACGGTGGACCCCTGGTGGACCTGGACGGCCAAGTATTCTGACATCGTGCTTCCCGCCACGACCTACTGGGAGCACTGGGACATCATCAACCGCAGCCCGTGGGTCATGTTCAACCAGCCCTCCATCGCTCCGCTTGGTGAAAGCAAGTCCGATACCGAGATCATGACCATGCTCGCCCAGCGCACCGGCGTCGAGCAGTACTGGGACAAGACCGACGAGGAGTGGGTCCGCGAGTTCGTGACGACCGACCATCCTGCCTGGGATGACTTCGACTGGGACCGCGACGTCGTTGAGCAGGGCATCTACGGTCGTTCCGATGCCATGTACGACCCGGCCATCGTCTACGAAAACGGCGAGGGCTACAAGACTCCCACCGGCAAGTTCGAGTTCTACACCGAGAGCATGGCCGAGTTCGACGAAGAAGTCCCCACGTGGCTGCCTCCCTGCGAGGACCCGCGCACGGGCGAACTGGCCAAGAAGTATCCGCTCGTCTTTATCCAGTACCACGACCGCCTGAACGTCCACACCCAGCACATACTGGCTCCCGCCCTTGTCAACGTGCAGTCCGAGCCGCTGCTGCAGATGAACCCCGTCGACGCAGCCGAGCGCGGCCTTGAGCACAACGACATCGTGCGCGTGTACAACGACCGTGGTGAGTTCCGCGTGCGCGTGTTCCTGACCGAGGGCATCATCCCTGGCACCGTGGCCACGCAAAGCGGCTGGACGCCGGACTACACGCTCAAGAACTCCTGCTACCAGAACCTGACGCACTTCACGATGTGCGACGCTGAGGAGGCGTACAGCGAGACCAACGCCGCCTTCTACGACGTGCTCGTGCAGGTGGAGAAGGCCGAGGATGGCAGCGCCGACGAGGTCGCCGAGAAGACTGCGTCCACTCTTGCCGCTGAGGCTTGCGGTATGGACGCCGAGTAAACCGGACCCGTCGAGAAGACCCAAGGAGGAATGAAAGATGGCCGACAACAAGCGATTCGGCATGGTAATCGACACAACCGTGTGCGTGGGGTGCCAAACGTGTGCCGTAAGCTGCAACGTTTCCCATGAACTGCCCAGCGATGTGCTCTGGTCGCACGTAGTAAGCTTCGACGGCAACGAGGTGTACCAGCCCACGGGCACCTTCCCCGCCCCGGTGCTCAAGTTCCGTCCCACGCTGTGCAACCATTGCGACAACCCGGCTTGCGTGGCAGCCTGTCCCACCGGTGCCATGGCCAAGGATCCCGAGACGGGCATCGTGAGCCCCGACCCCGAGGTCTGCATCGGGTGCGGCTCCTGCGTGAGCGCCTGCCCCTACGGCGCCCCCGTCATCAACGAGGAGACGTCCACCTCCACCAAGTGCACCTTCTGCAAGGAGCGTTCGAGCAAGGGCCAGGAGCCATTCTGCGTGGCCGCCTGTCCTGCCAACGCCCGCATCTTCGGCGACTTGAACGACCCCGACTCCGAAGTCGCCAAGCTCGTGGCCGCAGGCGCCGAGCCCTGGCAGCCTGAAGCTGGCACTGAGCCCTGCGTGTTTTACATCGCATAACACTGGCAGGTAGATAGCAACAACGAACGCCCTCGACCAGTCCCACACAGGGACCCGACCGAGGGCGTTCGTCTTTTCTCGCAAAATTGCGGGCAACTCCCCTACGCGATCACGTCCAATTCGTGGGAGTAGTGGTTGATGATCTCGCCGCCATCCTCCTGCACGATGCAGAGGTCCTCGATGCGCACACCAAACTTACCAGGCAGGTAGATACCGGGCTCGATAGAGTGGCACACGCCTGCTTCCATAGGCTCGCGGTGCACGGGGCCCACGTCGCCGGGCTCGTGGTCGCACATACCGATCTGGTGGCCCAGGCGATGCGTGAAGTACTTGCCGTATCCTGCCTGCTCAATGACATCGCGGGCAGCCTTGTCCACGTCGCAGAACAACACGCCGGGGCGAACAAGAGCCGCAGCGGCCTCGTTGGCCTGACGCACCGTCTCATACACGAGGCGCTCCTCTTCGGTCACATCGCGGAAGAAGAACGTGCGCGTCATGTCTGAGCAATAGCCGTCCTGCACACATCCCACATCGAACAGCACCACGTCACGCGGCCCGAGCGGTGTGTCGTCGGGGGAATGATGCGGGTCAGCGGCATGAGCGCCGTAGCTCACGATGGGCGAGAAGGAATGGCCCTGAGCGCCCAGGCTGCGGTAGACGTCGAGCAGGGAGTCGGCGATGGAACGCTCCGTCGCACCCTCACGAACCATGCCGCGCAGAATCGCCATGGCCTTGTCGTTGGTAGCACTGGCCTGGCGCATGAGCTCCTGCTCCTGGGCGTCCTTAATCGCACGGGCATGATCGACGGCGGCCGAACCCAGGACAAACCCGCTGGCAGCGCCCGTGTCGCGCAAGGGAAGCAGGAACCGAGCGGCAAGGTCCTTGTCGCAACCCAAGGGAGCCGCATGGTCGGTGAGGTCGCCCACAAGCGCAAGAGGGTCGTCCTCGTCTCGATAGCCCCTCGTGGCCACGGCAAGCTCGGCGGGAGTGGGGAACAGGTCGTTCACCACAAGCACCGGATCGGCATCGGCCCGCAGAACGAGTCCGTGGAACCTCTCTCCAGGATCGACATAGAAACCCGTAAGCCAGCAGATGCTCATGGGGTCGCTCACGAGCATCTGGGAAAGACCCAGCTTATCGAGGTTGCTGCGCACCTTCTCAAGGCGGTTTGCATAGTTTGCAGACATGACACGCCCTCCTCTTTCAGTTTCCGTATATGCGTTAGGCTTTTCAGCTAACCATATGCATGGCATTATGCATGTGGCGTTATCGCACATTACGCCATGGAATGCAAAAGGAGAGGGGTAGACGGCGGTGGACCAGTCGCAGGAGATGGAGCGCATACTCGCAGCGGAGAAACCCAACACGCGCGAGCTTGCCAAACTCGTGGCCACCCTGTCAGTGCCCACCATCATGGCTGAGGTGTGCAACACCGCCATGGAGTACATCGACACTGCCATGGTCGGCAGCCTCGGCGCCCAGGCGTCGGCCGCGATCGGCCTGGTCGCAAGCTCCACATGGCTCATAGGCGGCATCTGCATGGGCCTCTCCGTTGGTTTCACCGTACAGATTGCCCAGTTCATTGGCGCCGGCCGCAATGCCGAGGCACGCAACGTGCTGCGTCAGTCGCTTGTAGTGTTAGCCCTGTTCAGCCTCGTTCTGGGAGGAGCGGGCGCCGCCCTGAGCGGACATCTCCCCTACTGGCTCGGTGGCGAGCCTGACGTGGCTTCCGAGGCGGCCGGGTACTTCCTCATTTTCTCACTGGCCATGCCAGCTGCCCTTCTCATGCGTCTGTGCGTGGGCGCGCTGCAATGCACCGGCGACACGCGCACACCCAGCGCGCTCAGCATGCTCATGTGTCTCCTCGATGTAGTGTTCAACTTCTTCCTCATCTTCCCCAACAGGCAGATAAGCCTCTTCGGCCTGCAACTCCTGGTACCCGGCGCGGACTTGGGGGTCACAGGCGCGGCGTTGGGAACGGCAGCGGCAGAAGTGGTGACCTGCGCGTTTTTGCTCTGGGCCACATGCGTGCGGTCGGAGAAGCTCGCGCTGTTCGGGCCTCATACGCACGCGCGCTTGGTTGAGGCTGGGGCTGGCGATTCGACCGCCAAACACGTCCCCGAGACCTGGCGGCTCAGCTCCCGCTGTCTCAAGACAGCCGGCAAGATTGCATTCCCCATCTGCCTGGAGCGCGTCGTGCTCAATAGCGCGCAGGTTGTCTCAGTGGGCATCGTGGCCCCGCTCGGCACGGTGGCCGTCGCCGCCCACTCGCTGGCAATCACAGCGGAGGGCATTTGCTACATGCCTGGCTTTGGCGTGGGGGCTGCGGCTACGACGCTCGTAGGCCAGGCGTTCGGCGCACATCGTCGCGACCTGGCACGGAGGATGGCAAACCTGTGCGTTGCAGGCGGCATGATTATCATGACTTGTACGGGCGCACTCATGTACGTGCTCGCGCCCTTTGTGTTCACGGTCTTCACGCCCGACGTTGCGGTGCAAGAGCTGGGCTGCTCAGTGCTGCGCATCGAACTTTTTGCCGAACCGCTCTTCGCGGCTGCTATCGTCGTCATGGGTGCCCTGCGCGGTGCCGGCGACACGCTCGTGCCGACGCTGCTCAACATCACCACCATGTGGGGCGTGCGCATCACGCTCTCTTTGTTGCTCGTACCCACGATGGGCCTGGCAGGCGTGTGGGTCGCTATGCTTGTGGAGCTCTGCGTGCGCGGCATCCTCTTCCTCGTGCGCCTCAAGCGCGGCAAGTGGCTCGAGAGGAAGAGCCTGACGTAGAGGGCTGGCGAAGCACCGCCGCGCACAAAAAAAGCACCAGGGCCGCATGGGAGTCGCACGCTTGAGCGCGCACCCATATCCACGCAGGCCCCGGTGCCTCACAGCCTCAATAAGCCGGCAAAGCGTTTAGAGGTTGAGCTCCTGACGCACGGACTTGCCGAAGTAGGGGCTCTCCGGGTCGTACCACTCAGGACGCCTGGAGTTCTCAACGTTGAAGCTCCAGTTGAGCGAGTTGGCGATGTACTCAGTGGGCGTGATCTCAATCCAGTCGTTGTACTGGAACAGCTTCTCGATGGTGGCTTGCTTGTCCTCCTCGGAAACAGCGCCCCAAGCCTCGGCGCCGCGCATGGTGGCCATGTAGGCGCTTGCAAACTCGGCAGCGCCCTCGTCCTCAAGGGACAGGGTGCGAGCGGTGCCCTTGATCTGCACGCCATAGGAGTTGAAGTAGTCGTTGACGCCGGGGACGTAGTCCTCCTCGGGAATCTGGTGGTACCAGTACATCACGACGTTGGGGTTGTACTTGATGTGCTCGCACTTCTCCGTGCCCTTCTCGCAGGAGCCGAGAAGCTTCATCGTCTTGGGATCGATCATGAACTCGACCTGGGAGAGGCCAGGCTGATCCTTGTAGCACGTGGCGATGGAGTACATCTCACGGTAAGAGTACACGACGTTGCCGTCCTCGTCGGTGGTCAGCGGCCAGCCGCGCAGGTAGTCGAGAACGAGGTCGCGGATCTGGTCCTGAGTGAGCTGCAGGCTCTCGTCAACGTGCTGCGAAGCGCCGGAAATGGCGTCGGGGCCCTCGTCGGCCAGAGCGGGAGCAGCGAGACCGGCGGCGGCCAAAGCGGAGGCAGCGGCGGCGCCGATGGCGAACTGACGACGGCTCATAGTGCCCTCAAGCTAGAATTCCATGGTGATCCCCTTTCGGTTGTATAGCAGCCCGCCCCCTTTGACGAGCCGCATGTCACGTACGCAGCCCGGGCCCCAACCCAGGCATGCACAACACCCCAAGTATGACTCACTTGCCTAATTGCGTCACCCCCCAAAAAGCGGGGGAAGGCGGTTTGAGGGCGGCCTGGCCGACCTGGGCGGCCTCCTCGCTCGTGCAACAACATACATTTCAGAAAAACGAAAATCGTGCCCTGGGCTTTTGTTGATTTAACATACATTTCGACTGGTGAAATGTATGTTAAATCAAGTCCTACGGGTCTTAGCGGACCCGGTCGGTATCATAAAGTGCCCCGACACTCCATAGGATGCCGGGGCACGGAAATCTTCCAAGCCGTCGCGCTTGTCTTACGCCTTGGTCACGCCGTCCTCCTCAATAGCACGCGCAAGGTTGTAGGCAATGCCCATCGTATTGGTCAGACCCATGCTGTAATTCTTGCCATCCTTCTCCTCAACCGAACCGCACACGTCACCCGCGGCGTACAAGCCAGGAATGACAGTGTTGTCGCCGTCAATAACGTAGCTATCGGTGAGAACGCGACCCTGGGGGTCAATGCATGCGCCGGTCGTGGTGAGGTACAGCGTAGGCATGACGGCAACAAGGTAAATACCGTAGCGAGTCTCGATGAACGAATACCCCTTCTCACCAGCCAGAGCAGCCTCATTGTTGGCCTCGATGGCAGCAGGCAAACCGGGAAGGTCAAGATCGGCCGCAGCGTCCTCAACAGTGTCGTAATGCAGCACTTCTCCACGGCTGAACAGGGCCTTGTAGGTATTGAAGCCAAACATCTCGAAATCGCTGACAACGGGAATACCCGCCTCGTCAAAGACGTAGAAGAATCTTCCGCCCTGCGACTCGTCAAGTGCCATCTTGCCCATAAAAGGATGGCTGCCGGCGTTACCACCAATGTAGTCGCCGAAAGAGTTGACGGCGATGCCGGGCACGGCGGAAGGCAGGAATGCAAGCTCGAAATACGTGGCCGACGAAAGGAAACCAGGCAGATGGCGACCCTCGCACTCGTACTTGGAACCCGCCCCAACCAGCATCTCGATGCCTTCGCCCGTGCTCGACGAAGCGGCGTTAAAGAAGAGATGGGCGGCCTCGGGATAATGCTCCTTGAGCATCTCCGGGTTCTTTGCAAAACCACCGGTGGTGACCACAGTCGCCTTGGCGTTTACGGTCAGCTTGAAGCCGGTCTCGCTGTCATCGGCGCGAAGTCCCACGGCCTTGATGCCCTTGACGGGAGCGCCCGGGTCGTCCTGGATGCGCTAGGTGCACTTCGTCATGTAGTACGTCTGGCCCATGCCCCCAACACGCCTGGCCAACGTCATCATGGCGTAGCCTGCTCCGCCCATGTAGCATCCGGGGGCGAAGTAATGGCCGGCTCCCGTCATCATTGCGCCCTCGAAGTTGCCCAGGCAGTTGAAACCCACGCCCATGTCGAGCAGCCAGCCGTACATGTCGTTGCAACCGCCGTAGGAGGACGTCATGAAGGGCGCCTTCCCCTCGTAGCGGTCAAACTGCGGGTCCACCATGGATGCCCAGTGAGCGCACTGACCCTCATAGGTCGCATAACGCGAGGCAACGCTACCGTCAAAGTTGAAGTTCAGAATATCGGTGGTTTCAGCCACAGGGAAGCCAGAGTAGGTCATCGACATGGCGCCGCCGGGGATGGCGCGCTTCTCAACGACAGCAACCGAATAGCCCATGTCGATCAGCTTGGCGGCGCACACCACACCTGCGGTACCCGCGCCCACGACAACCACGTCAACATCGATGGTCTCCTCGCGCGGATCCTCGGGCTCAACGATGGGAGCCGAAAACGCGTCGAGGTCATAGCCAGACTGCTCGATTGCCTCGGTCACGGCCGCCACGATTGCACGGCTCGTAATCGAGCAGCCGCGCACGGGAGGAACGTTTACACTTTGGTTCGCCACGATGGCGGCAGGAATGCGGGCGCATGCATAGCTACCGATGCCAATCGTCTCAGAATGCGCGAGAACCTGGCAACCAGCGATGGCGCCATCACGCAGGGTGGTACAAACATAAATGTAGTCCTCATGGCCCATGGCCTTGGTGACATACTTGCCGTCGCCGCCAGGAATCTGACGGCTCTGCTCAGCCTGCTCCTCAGCAAAAGCAACAGAAGCAGCGCCCGCACCCATCGCAGCGGTTGCACCCAGGAACGAACGACGAGTCATAGAAAGCGATTCCATTACCGTACTCCCCTTCTCTTAATGCCATGCCGAATCGGAACGTCGCACCGCAAACCTGTTCCCCTTGCCCCCGAACCTTTCACGGCGGATGTCCCCTCGAGTATCCATCTCAAAATGTCCGCAGCTCAAGGCTACTAATTGACTGAAAGTCGATAACACGCCCCTCAACCACCAGTCATTTTTTAACCGTATTGACAGGCATCGCCTGGTTGACAAGGCAAAACGTCACGTGCGATAGTCTTTTAGCAACAAGGGGTAACTGACACGGCAAAGTCGCGCCAGCACAAGAGGGGACAGGGATTTCTCAATAATGGAGAGTTGCGACAACCCTGAGAAAACAAACGAGGTTACACCCGTTCTCCTTTTTCTGGGCTACAGCATCTATATGTCCATTATGCTCGATAGCTACGTCACTTGTTTTGGCGGAGTCACGTCCCCTCTGGGCTATATCTCAAACATTCCGTTCATGGTCTCGGCAACGCTAGGCATCGCGCTTGCGGCTGCGTTTGTTTATATAAACCGCAAGAACAACCTGCGCCCCTTCACGCTTCCCTACCTCATACCCGCAAGCATCATTGCGCTGGGCTACATCCTCACCCATCTTTTCGGGCCAGGTCCAACAGTTATGAGCGCACTCTTGGGCCTCCTGTGGGGCGCATCTACCAGCATTCTCACAGCTGGATTTATGGAAATGATTGCATCCGGAGGCTCCCCCACCCTCATCATCCTCCAGCTTGCTTCGGGAACGTTCCTCTCTGGTGTATTACGCATGGCAATTGAGGATGCCTCGAGAGGAGCGGGACTCACTGTGAGGCTTATGCTCATAGTCGTGTTCTGCGCCGCGATTTTTGTCGTAAGGAGCTCCCTTGCACGACCCTCGGATGCCCGGGCCCGCATACAGGCGGCCCCGGCTATGCGACTCGCCTCAACGCCCATTGTTGCCTACGTCTTTTTCGATGCGACAATCGGTCTGCTGAACATCTACTCGTATTTCTCAGGCGAAACATTTTTTGCAACCGCATCAGCGGCACCCATGTGGGGCATGCTCATCTGCGCGGGCTTATTGATCGGCTTCGTCGTATTGCTCAACCGCGTCAACAAGCCGGAAATGATGACACTCGCGATTTTCCCGCTTTCCATCGGCGTCCTAATGCTCCTGCCGATCTTGAATGGAGGTTCGGGAGGCTGGCTCGGCACCCTCCTATATGGTGCAAACACCTTCACTTCCACCATGTCGATGTACTGCTGCATTATCGCGTGCAAGAATACCGAATCTGACGTCTGCCTGGTAACGGTATTGGTGCGCCTTATCGCCAGGCTGCTATTGATGGCGGGATTCGCAGCGGGATATCTGTTTGCACGCATGCCAGGCGGTGAGCCGGCGATACGAGGGTTCATGGTCGTTGCCGTATGCGTGTACCTGCTGCTTGTTGTCGTCGTGTACAGCGCAGTTCGCGTTGCCAAGCAAGGGGGCGGCGGTCGCCACGATGAAACAGCAGGGGCCTCCTCGGCCGGCACCGCTGACGCTTCTCAACCTATGCCAACATACGAGGAAGCCGCCCGCGCCAAAATGGCAAAGTTGTCCGAAGAGTTCGGGCTATCGCCCCGTGAGCAGCAGGTATATGCACTTCTTTTGCAAGGCGGTTCAGCAAAAAGCATAGCTGAACGCCTTTCTTTGTCACCCAACACCGTGCAGGGGCATATCCAAAACCTGTATAGCAAGCTGGGAGTAAATAAGAAAGACCAGGCAATAGGCCTGTTTGAAAAAACGGAGTAAGGATGGGATTCCGGCTTTGCTTGCTCAGGCAGCCGCATTGCTCGTGCAACAACATACATTTCAGCAAGACGAAAAAACGCTCAACTGGGGTTTTGATGATTTAACACACATTTTGATTGGTGAAATGTATGTTAAATCAAAGTTGGCGGACCCGCGCGGACTCTCAGGGGCGCAAAAGCCCCCCTAAACGCAAAAAGGGTCCCCTGCCTGCCGGCCGGGGACCCTTGGGAACGCACGCTTGTCCGAGCAAGAACCGAATTACTTCACAGCCTGCTTAAGGGCGGAGCACACGGCCGCCTCGATGGCCTTGCTGGTGACGGTGGCGCCGGCCACGCCGTCGATGTCGGCGCTCTGGGCGGCCTCGACCTGCTGGGCGTAGGTGCCGTCCTCGATGGCCTCGTAGCCGCCGATGCCCTGGGTCTCGTTGTTGGGCGAGATGTCGGTCACGGTGATGTGGCCGCCGGAGACCTCGATCGTCACGTTGATGTCGCCACCCATGCCCTTGCCCGTGCCGGTGTAGGTGCCGTCGGCGATGCTGGACAGGTCGACCTCGCCGGAGGGCTTGACGGCGGTCTTCTCGGTGGGCGTAAAGGCCGGGTCGGAGGAGATCTGCTTCATGAGCTGGCGGCCCTGAGTGACGGAGCGACCGCAGGCAACACCGACAATGTACTCGGGGTAGTTCGTGGCAAAGAAGCTGCCGGAGTTGTCACCGATGGCGTAAAGGCCCTCAATGGGGGTGCGGTCGGCAGTAAGGGCCTGCATCTTAGCGTTAATCTCGATGCCGTCGAGCGTGGTGAGCAAGCTCGCACCGAACCAGCAACCGTAGAACGGAGGGGTGCGCAGCTCGGAAAGACGGTATGCCTCCTTGCCATAATCCTCGTCAAGCTGCGCGTCATAGAAGCCGTTGTAGCGCTCGCACGTGGCCAGGAAAGTGTCCTTGGCGTCGCCCTCGAAGCCCAGCTTCTCGGCGAGCTCCTCGAGCGTGTCGGCCTTCATGACGACGTCCTTGGCGCCCTCGAGTTCGATGATGCCATCGATGTCAAAGCCGGCGTCGAGCTCCTCACGCGTGCCGGCGGCACAGCCGGTAGAAACGAAACGGCGGATGTCCTCAGCAGCATTGCCGTCGAACACCTGGCAGAACACACCGCCGGGCTGGTTGCCGAGGGCAAAGCAAATCTGGTCGTACGGGGCAGACTCGTTGCAGAAGCGCACACCCTCGCGGTTGACCTTCATGAACGCCTGGCTGCCCATGTTGAACTGGAAGATGTTGCCGGGCCAGTCCTTCTTGCCATCCTTCTCAACGTAGCCCGCGCTCACACCGGGGGCAACAGCGCCGCGGTCGAACAGCATAGGCGTGGGGTCAGCCTGCTTGGAGGCACCGGCCCACATGGCGCACTTGATGCCCGAGCCGTCGCAGAACGCGTTGTAGCTGTTGGCGGTCGTGACACGCACGGCGTCGGACTGCAGGGCCTCCATCATCTCGGGGTTAGCCGGATAGCCACCGCAGGCAAGCACCGTGTAGACGGCGTTGATCTGCACATAGCCGTCCTCACACTTGAAGACGCCGCCCGTCACTTTGCCGTCCTCATGCACGAGGCGCACGAGCTCGTAGCCGAACCAAATGTCGTTGCCCTCGCCCTGCATCTTCTGGTACAGCAGGTCGTTGCGCATGGGCGGGACATAGGAAGGCTGCCACATGTGCTGGACGAACGGCTCGTAGAAGTCCGTGCCACCCGCCCCCTGGCCCTGCGGGGTGTCGACAACGCACGGCTTGTTAGCAGCGGCAAGAATCGGGTCGACCCAGTCAAATGTCTCGGCAGAGCAATCGATCCACTGGCGAATGAGATCGCGATTGGCCTTACCGCTGGAGTAGCGAACGAGCTCGTTCTGGAGCTTGAGCGGGTCGACCTCATTGCCTGTGGCAAGGCTTGCCGTCGTGTTGACAGCACCGAAGTACTCGCGCGTCTCGGGAACGTTCTGGGCCTTATCGCAGCAGATGAAGTTCAGACCCAACTCGCTGGCCGTAGCGGCGGCGGCGATACCGGCGCAACCCGCACCGCAAATCAGGATGTCGCAGTCATACGTTGCCACGATGTCGGCGGCGTCGATGACAGGCTCCTCGCCAAGCCATGAAGGGTTGGCGGAAGCGGCGGCGTCGGATACGGGCGCAACGGGCTCCTCGGCAGCGAGGGCGAGGCCAGACAAAGCGCCGGCGGCCACCATACCCGCGGTGCCCAGAGAAGCGCCCTTTACAAACGTACGACGGTTCATACTCTATCTCCTCTCTCAGGGGGTGCAATTGCACGAACATATCTGAATCGGCGCCCCTCCTGTGGACAATACGGAAATGTAGGCCCATGGCGAGCAAATGGCTCCACCCCCGCGGTGCGGGACACCACATCGGGTCACTAATCGGCCCCCCACCCCGACAGGGTGGGGACAAAAAACAGGAAAATGGGGTGCGATTTCTGTATTTGCGAGCTGATAACCCAGGGTTGCCAGGCAACAAAAACAGCGAGACACAGGCATACTATGCATGCATTGGGTGGAGTTCTCCGGCAAGGCATATGAGAATTGCCGGAGGTCTCGAGCAATAGAGGGGGACGGGATGAACAGAGGAAAAGTCGCCAGCAACGGCGCGGGTGACTGCTCGGATGAGACGAGAGCACAGCCTCGCAGGGTTGTGGCATGCTGCCTGGCGGCCTCTGCGCTTCAGATGTTCTCAACCATGGCGTTCAACGGTGACCTGAACACCGCATACTCCGTCTATGTCTACGCCGTTCGCGACTGGGCCACGCTCGCCTCCGCTCTCGCGTTGCTCGGTCTCCTTGCACTCGCAAAGAAGAAGCCCCGCCTTGTTCATCCGATGTCCTTCAGCGCCGCAGCAGTCCTCTTCGTTGTCCTCGGGTATGCCGCAGGTACCGCAGGCCTTGCATTTCACTCGCCGGCTCTGATTGTGCTGGGACTCTGCGCAAAAGGCATCGGACAGGCCTGGGTATGCACGTTATGGATTGTGGCGTGCTCCAATCTAAGCCTTGCAAATGCCTGCCTGACAATTGCCTCAGGAAACTGCTCGGGCATTCTCCTCTCCAGATTCGTCATGCCGCTCTGCCCGGTCGGCCTACTCGGCTTGGCCGACTCCCTGGGCACAATCGCAAGCTTGGCACTCTGCCTCCCCCTCACTCGCCCGTTCTTCGAGCACCTCGCTCAAACAGGCGATCCCGCAGACCAAGAGGTTGCGCATCCCGCATCTTTTCTCCCCATGCGCAGCCACATGTTCCTCTATATATTCGCGTTCAACTTCGCCTACGGATACGGATTTCGCTTCATGGACGGCGGGAGCGCCTTGACGCAGGACCTGACCTCGATGTTGGGGCTGCTCGCTGTATGCGCGTTTGTGATCTTTTCCCGACGCCACCCTCGCCTTGACACACTGTTTCTCCTGCCGTTTTCCCTCGTACTCATAGGCTATCTGGCTGTGCTTTCCGATACGGAAGCACTTTCCTCGGTTGCCTCGGCCTTGCTCGTAACGGGCTCGGTCTGCTTCGAGCTGCTCACATGGTTTGCCTTGTGCTCTGCCGCAAAGCGCAACGTCATCGACGCCCTCCCCACCATCTCATGGGGGCTGGCGGTAAGCTATATAGGCATAGATCTAGGGGCGCTTCTGGCAATGGCCACAGGCGCCGGAGCAGGGGCGTCCAGCACGACAGCACAGATTGCTATTGTCGTCGTGCTCGTGGCGTTTGTCCTCTATGTTGTCGTCACGCGCCGTGCGTTCAGCTTCGACGAAACCATCGAGGGCATAGCCCCCGACGCCCCAGAGGTGATTGTCCGGGATGTGGACACACTCGAAACGCACGTGGAAAACCTGGCGGTACGTTATGCGCTCACACCGCGCGAACGCGACGTCATGGCGCTGCTCGCGCGCGGTAACAACTCGCAACGCGTAGAGGAGAAGCTCTCCATCAAGCACAACACCGTCAAGTTTCACGCTCGCAACGTATATGCGAAACTGGGCGTCCACAGTCAGCAGGAACTCATCGACCTCGTTGCCAGTGACGCCAACGCGACGGCGATCGAAGGTGGGGAAACGGCGGTTTAAGGGCGATTGGCCGACCTGGGCGGCCTCCTCGCTCGTGCAACAACATACATTTCGGCGAGACGAAAAATCGCTCAGCTGGGCAGAGAATGCCCGAATTGCGCGATACTGTCTCATATCGCGTCAGCCACATCCCACAAGGAGGTCACGCCATGGCTGAGACCAATTTGCCCTACGACCCGACTGACAAGACCTCAATTGTCACGTATGCCAAGCGCCTTGTCGGCAAATCCCTGAGGCAGACAACCGATATGGGCCGCATCGAATCCCCTCAGACACGACGCGGCTCTTACGGCAACGCCATTGAAGAGCACTACTTCAAGTACCAACCAAACAGCGATTCGGCCCCCGACTTTGCCGAAGTCGGCCTGGAACTCAAAGTAACACCCATGAAGAAAGCCAAGGGTGGGCTTGTCGCCAAAGAGCGTCTCGTCATCTCTATGATTGATTTCGACGAGGTCGTCAACGAGGACTTCGAGCACAGCCACTTTCTCAAGAAAGCCTCAGATATCCTTCTCATCTCATACCTATGGGAGCAGGACAAAGACCCACTCGACTACACCGTTCAACTGGTTGAAGAGTGGAAGATACCTGAACAGGACCTCGTACAGATCAAACAAGACTGGGAAACAGTCGTTGGCAAGGTTCGCCTTGGTCGAGCGCATGAAATCTCAGGCTCTGACACCATGTACCTTGAGGCATGCACGAAAGCGGCAAACTCAACAATACGTAGGCATCAACCGTATTCCGATGAACCCGCCAAACCTCGCGCCTGGGCCTTCAAGGCAGCGTACATGACCGCAGTGGAAGGTCACCTGTTCGCCAGGACCGAGTCCATCGAACGCGATGAAAGCGAAAGGAATCTCGCACTTCTCGATCTGGTCCGCTCCCGCTTCTCCAGGTTTTTTGGACTATCCGAGGCAGAGCTTTCGGACATGTTTGAGCTTACGAAATCCAAGAACCTGTGCGCGCGCATAACAAGAAACATTCTTGGCGTCAGTGAGGATGCCCGCATCGAAGAGTTCGAAAAGGCGGGCATCAAGCCCAAGACGATGCGCCTGCGTGCAAATGGGAAACCCAAGGAAGCCCTCTCGTTCCCAATGTTTGACTACTATACCCTCGAAGCTTGCGATTTCGAGGATTCGGAGTTTTACGAGCAGCTTCAACAAAAGTACTTGTTTGTCTTGTTCCGCGAAGACGACAGCGGCGTGTATCGCCTTTGGGATGTGTGCTTCTGGCAGATGCCCGAATCCGATTACCCCGAGGCAAGACGCTGCTACGACCAAATGCAGGCAAATGTGAAAGCCGGACACGCTGAAATCTCTGTTCGCTCGAGCGAGAATCGCTGCTGCCACGTGCGACCGCACGCCCGCGATGCCAGCGACGTCATTCCCCAGCCCCACGGCAATCCAACAGTCAAAAAGTGCTTCTGGCTTAACCAAGCATACCTTCAGGAGGAAATAGCAAAAACGTTGGAGTCGAGATGACACAGGGCGTAGCGCTTGATCTTGTCCGGATCATCCCCTATTATTAGCGCCCAATAGATTTACGACACAGACAGCGATTGGAGAAACGTGTCGTCACAAAAGACCATTAGGGTCGCCGAGCTCTTCGCGGGCGTCGGCGGCTTTCGTCTGGGCCTCGAAGGGTTCAGGGATTCCGCGCACCCCGAATTCGACCTGCCGGCAGCAGGTCCGTTTCAAACCGTTTGGGCCAATCAGTGGGAACCCCCAGGAACTGACTCAAAGCAGTTCGCCGCACGGTGCTACAAGTCACACTTTGGCCAGAACTCCGTCGTTAACGAGGATATCAACAAAGTGTTGGACTCATTCGAGACCGGCACTATCAGCATCCCCGATGTCGATATGGTCGTGGGCGGTTTCCCCTGCCAGGACTACTCGGTCGCAAAGCCGTTGTCGATGGCGGGTGGCATTGAAGGCAAAAAGGGCGTCCTATGGTGGGACATCTACCGCTTCCTCAAGCTTAAGAACAAGCCGCGCTATGTTCTACTCGAAAACGTCGACCGCCTGCTTAAGAGCCCGGCCAGTCAGCGCGGCCGCGACTTCGCCATCATTCTGTCCTGCCTGGCCCAGCTTGGCTATTCGGTCGAGTGGCGCGTGATAAACAGCGGTGCTTATGGATTCCCGCAGCGTCGCAAGCGTATCTATATCTATGCTGAGCAGGCCTCGGAGCGTTGGGACCTGAAAGACCGACTGGCAGGTGGCGTCATCTCGTCGGCCTTCCCCATTAACAAGCCCATCTCGATAAGCGAAGTCTCGATTCCCGTAGACCCTTACGAGGCATCCAGCTGCTTCAACAAAGGCAAGGCGGCCTCCCCGTTTGGCGACTGCGGAGCCATGCAAGCCAATAAGGTTCTGACGTCGAAAACTACACGGGGCGCCCTGGCAAACTCGCCGACGTGCTGGTAAATGAGTCCGAAGTACCTGCAGCTTACTATGTGGACGAAGATGCGCTCCCCAAATGGGAGTATCTCAAGGGTTCAAAGAGCGAGGAGCGCGTAAACAAGGCGACCGGCTTTGCCTACCATTATTCAGAGGGCTCGATGGCATTCCCGGATTCGCTCGACAAGCCATCGCGCACTATCCTGACTGGCGAAGGCGGCAAGGGAGCGTCACGCTTCAAACACGTCGTTAAAATTGACGGACGCTACCGTCGCTTGGTGCCCGATGAGCTTGACCAGCTTCAGGGCTTCCCCAAGGGTTGGACAGCCGACGGCATGAGCGACGCACGCCGCGCCTTCTGCATGGGCAACGCCCTCGTGGTGGGCATTCCCCATGCGATAGGCCAGGAAATCGCCAGACGTCTTGAGGCTGAAGGTTCTCAACAACAATAATTTACCAATGGACACCGCACAACACTAGCCCGGCGGCCGATAACCGGCGACGGGGCGAGGATGCCCACTGCACACTGCACCCTCACCCCTTCGCCTTAATCGCATGCTGCTAATTCCGTCTCATCGTCTGCACGCGTTCCGACGCGCGCATAATCGATGCACACGGGATAGCCGCGGGCGGGGTCGCGCAAAATCTCAGGCTCGATGTCATAGAGGGCTCGCAGATTTACCTCATTGAACACGTCGCACGGCGCGCCTTCGAACATCACCTTGCCCGCGCGCATGCCCACGATGTGGTCGGCGTACTTGGCGGCGAGGTTGAGCTCGTGAATCACCACCCCAATGGTCGCCCCTTCCTCGCGGTTGAGGCGTCGCAGCAGCTCAAGGACCTCAATCTGATGTGAGATGTCCAGGTAGGTGGTCGGCTCGTCAAACAGCATGACATCGGCCTTCTGAGCAAGCGTAAGCGCTATCCACACGCGCTGGCGCTGTCCGCCCGACAGCTCGTCAACCCGGCGGTCAGCCAGGGCCTCCACGCCCGTGCGAGACATAGCCCAATCGATGACCTCGTGGTCTTCTCTGGAAAGACCACCCAGGGGCTTGCGATAGGGGAACCGCCCGTATGCCACCAGGTCGCGCACGTTGATGCCCTCAGGCACCGCGGGCGACTGCGGCAGCACGGCAAGTTTGCGGGCCAGCGCACGCTGGGACATGCCCGCGACACTCTCGCCATGCAGGAGCACCTCACCCTTACGCAGGGGGTTGATCCGCGCGATGGCCTTGAGGGTCGTTGACTTGCCGCAGCCGTTGGGGCCGATGAGCATGGTGACCTTGCCAGCGGCGATTGAAAGGTTCGCGTCAGGCACGACGACCGTGTCGTCATAGGCCATCTGCACCCCGCGAAGCTCGATTGCACACGGCATGGCTACGTCTCCTTAATCATAAGATAGACGAAATACGGCACGCCGATTACCGCAACGACCACGCCCACGGGAATCTCGATGGGCGAGAACGCATTGCGCGCCACCGTATCGGCCGCAACGAGGATGACCGATGAGACAACAGCAGCCATCGGGAGCATGGCACGTGCGCGGGGCCCGACGAGTCGACGCGCAATCTGGGGTCCCAGCAAGCCGAGAAACGCAATGCTGCCCGCAACCGCGGTGGCGAAAGCCGCCAGCAAGGCCGCCAGCACCACGAACACCGCACGTTGGCGCGACACGTTCACGCCGATGCCGTACGCGAGCTCATCGCCCAAGGCAAGCGCGTCAAGCGTGGGCGCCTTGGCCAGCACAATCGCGACGACTGCCGCAATCAAAGGGGCAACAAGCGCGATATAGGCCCAGCTGCTTCCCCACAGGCTGCCGTTTGTCCAGGTAAGCACCTGGTTGTAGCTGCCCTTGCTCATGGCGAGCTGAAAATAAGTGATGATTGCCAAGATGCCGCCGTTCACGCCGAGGCCCGTGAGGATGAAGCGCACGGGACGTATGCC
>OLPY01001124.1_pt1 | contig 19721 bp, 13 predicted proteins | sample 1672481 | NCBI WGS metagenome assembly OLPY01 (sample SAMEA3136691, study PRJEB25190) | human gut metagenome | biome: human gut; feature: human-associated habitat; material: faeces | place: Austria | collected 2013 | reverse complement strand
GCCGTGTACCGGTCGGTACGCACGGTGGTGTGAGAGGTCGGCTCTTTAGTTAAGAAAGCCTCCTACGCGATTCTTTTAGGTAAAAAAACAAACAAGCAGAACACTTCATTCAAATGCATATAGCGGCTATTAATTTCATACAGAGACAAATAGCGGCATAGAACAGATATAATAAAAGAAGCTATAAAAAGCAGGTATTCACGTGGAGGACGATATCGTTTCTACATGAACACCTGCTTTTTTATTTATTATTTACTGCTGGAATAAATAGTGGTAGCCAAGTATTCATCACTGACCCAACCATAAATCCCACTGTAATATACAACAACCCAGTCAGGCACATTGCTGCTATAGCCGCATTCCCATACGATGATACCGTAGGGGATATTATCCATTTTTTCATAATTTGTACCGGGACCTTTACGCATAACCAGCCCATGATCAGCAGTGGTGTAGGTACAAAGGCTATCAATTCGGCTAAGCGTTACATCTGGTGCAATGCATCCATCCGGCAGAATAATGTCGGCATTGTTTTCGGCATAATCCTGTACTTGCAGCAAGCCCCAAAGGCCATTCTGTTTTGCCCATACGCAGCCATCGCGCGCGGGGGCTAAATCTTCATATTGCCCAGCGGAAATTATCTCATTGCCGTAAACATCCAGAACTAGCTTTTGTCCGGATTGATTTTTCACAACTACCATGCCGGATAAGTCTGCGTAAGGATATTCAACAGTTTCGTTCATGATGGACAAACTCATCTGCGGCTGATAAATGCAGGGGATTACTAAAGCACCGCTTTGGTCGCAATATCCCCAGTTACCGGCTGCATCCTTTACCGCGATTAAAGATTCACCGGCCATGCAGGCATCCTGGTAGTCGAAATCGGTTAAAATTGTACCGTTTTTATCCGCAACGGCAAAAGGTGCAGAATTGTCAACAAGATAACCGGCATATTCATCATCCCAAATGCCTTGCTGGATGCCAACCAAATCAGGAGCATACACCTGTTCGATGGGCGTGCCACTAAATGTATAGACACCAATAGCAGAACGGTAAATCTGGCTGTCACCTAAAATCCACTGGATGCCATACCCGCCGTGCCCGCCCAGCATGGTTGTAAAAGGCATTTGTTGGGCAACCAGCTCCTGGTTAATCTGTTCTTCCAGGGCATTCAGCTTCTGGTAATCGTATGTATCATCTACCCCAATGGAGAGCTCCTGCTCACCATACAGGTACGGGATGCTTTCTGACAAATCTTCCAGAAAAGCATTACAGTTGACAGCATTAAACAGGCTCCAGCGTTCGCCCTTGCGCACAGCGTACAGATTTCGGGCAGCGGCGTAACCGGCAGTGTGGGTTTCGCGGGAGAAGAGAGGAATCATCTCGTCAAAATCATATTGCGGCGGTAACTTTCAGTTGGCATTGCTAGTGGATGGTATAGCTGTGGCAACAGGTTCACTGGTCGGGGAAAGAGCAGCGGAGGAAGCAGGTTTATTTTCTGGCGCTGCAGCACAAGCGGTAAGCATTATTGCGGTGATAACACTGGCGGAAAATGAGAATAACTTCCTTTTCATGGTTTTTCACTCCTTGCGTAAATGATTTTTCGGTAAGATGAAGAAGTAATATAAGAAAGTGAATTCATAAACCCTATAATATCTTATTTTATCAAAAATATCTGCTAATGGGAATAGCTAACAATTCTACATGGATAAATTTGGATAGTATGACAAAGATTGCAGAACTGGAGTGAAAGTCCGAATTATGGGATGAGTGATCTGCTATAATAAAAGAAACAAAGAAGCCGCCACAGTCGGACTGTGACGGCTAGGAATAAGAAGAAATGTGGAACTATTATAAAATCCATTTCTATCCACAGAAAGCCTTAAGGTCGCTTTCTGACATAAAGTAGTGTACATGATTTTATCATGAAAAGCAAATTTTTTAGTAAAGAGGATTGACAGAGTCCTATTTATGATGTTATATTGATTACAAATGAAACTTTTATATAATCCAAAATAAAAACATAAGAAGATGATTACCATGCTACTCGGTCATACCAAACAAATCAATGGCGTCTGGAAAATACAATCCCTAAAACAACACAGTGAAAACGTGGCCGAGTACTGCGCACGGGCGTGCCAGCCGCTGGGACTTGAAAATTTGGGCCGTCTTACAGGCTGGCTCCATGACGTTGGAAAATCTCATATCAACGTGCAAAAACATCTGAGAGGCCAGACAAACGAAAAAATCAATCATTCCAGCGCCGGAATGCGGTGGCTATGGGAAAATTATGGCGGAGAAACAGCTTCACCACCTTCTCGCTTGACTGCGCAAATGGCAGCATTGGCAATCGGATCCCATCACTCTGAACGTATGGATGTTTTCGACCTGAGTGGAGTAGAACCCTGGATAAAACATATGTATTCAGAGCAGGCTCAAGAGCTATATGAAGAAAGCTTCCGGGCCTTTTTTGCGGATTGCATAAGTGAAACAGAGATACGGCAAATGTTTGCCAAAGCTGCGCAGGAGGTAGAATGTCTTGTGCGGAAAATCCGAACGCAGGAAGGAAAGAAGCCGCGGCTTTGTATCTATCAGGTCATGTTGGGGTTGGCACACAGATTTTTGTTTGCAGCCCTGATCGATGCAGACTGGTTGGATTCAGGCAACTATTATAATCAAGAAGGATGCCTTCCCCCGGAGCAGCTTCCGCCATGGGATCTGATAGAAAGCAATGTTGAAAGATTCCTGAACAATTTGCAGCCCCGACATAAAATAGATACCTTGCGTGCAGAAATTTCGGAGCAATGCAAGACAGCAGGCGAATGTGCAAAGCTGGGCATTTACCGCTTGTATGTGCCAACAGGCGGAGGAAAAACATTTTCCGGGCTGCGATATTGTGTGCATGCGGCCAAAAAACTTTCGGCCCGGCATATTTTCTATGTTGCACCGTTCCGGTCAATTATCGGACAGAATGTACAGGAGTTCAAAAAGGCATTAGGCGGCAGTGAATATCTGTTGGAGCACCATACGGATGCGGTGCTGGATACAGAGAACCCCGAAATTCTCCGCCAGCTGGAACGCTGGCAGGAAGCGCCGGTGATATGTACAACTATGGTACAGATGCTGCAAACCCTGTTTTGCAGCAGGCGGCAGAATGTGCGCCGCATGGCAGCACTGGCAAATTCTATCTTGGTGTTTGACGAAATACAGTCCCTGCCCATTTGCCATACATACTTGTTCAACCAGGCGGCAAATTTCTTGGCGTACTATTTGGGGTGCGTTGTTGTTTTGTGTACGGCAACACAGCCAGCGCTAAGCGAAGTAGCAAACCCTTTGCGGCTTGCATCGCCGGTGGACCTGGTCCCGGATTACCAGCTGCGCTTTGCACAGTTCCGAAGGACAAAGATTGAAGTGCCCGAAACAGGAAATGGATTTCAGGCAGGAGAACTCGCAGAATTTGTACGGAGCAAGCAAGACGAGAATGGCAGCATTTTGGTCATCTTGAATACCCGTTCGGCGGTCGAAAAGGTGTTTGAGGCTTTGAAACAATGCCAGCCGGAACATACACAACTTTACTGCCTGACCACGCACCTGTGTGCAAAGCACCGTGCAGATGTTATCGCAGAAGTTAAGCAAAAATTAAACACCTTACACGGTCAGGAACGTTTGATCTGTGTAAGCAGCCAACTGATAGAAGCAGGCGTGGATGTAAGCTTTGATTGCGTCATTCGAAGTATGGCTGCGCTGCCCAGTGTGGCCCAGGCTTCCGGCCGATGCAACCGCAATGCGGAAAGGAAATGCCGCACGGTGTATCTTGTTAAAACCTACAATCTGGAAAATCTGGATCGACTTCCGGAACTGCGCAACGGCAGGGAAGCCACACGGCACCTGCTGCAGCAATTACAAAGGGATGCGGACCTGTTAGAGCCGGAAAGTATTTTGAGGTACTACCAGCTTTATTATGCAGAGTCCCAACAACAGGAACGGATGGGCGATCCGGTTGAATTAAAGGGGTACATTCCCCCAAAAACAGTGAATTTGTTTGACCTTTTGTCAGATAATCAGGAAAGTGTGCTAGCCTGGAAAGAGACAACAGGAAAACAAAAGTTCCCCAATTACTTGCTCCGGCAGGCGTTTGCCACGGCAGAAAGGAATTTCCATGCTTTGGAGGACATTACAACGCCGGTGGTGGTTCCCTATGGGGAAGATGGCGCGGATATGGCAACAAGACTTTCGTCCAGTAAACCGCTTACCCCCAAAATGCTGCGGGACGCACAACGCTTTACCGTTGGTATTACAACAAATGAAAAAATACGCCTGGCAGATCAAGGCGCACTGTACACAGTAAAAGAAGGGGCAGTGACAATTCTTAACAAGGAATATTACGATGACGAAAAGGGAATTCAGACAAGCCCCGGATTTATGCCGATACAATTTGCTTAACAAGGAGGGTTAGACTTTGCAATACGAAAATTCAATATCCATGCAGGTATATGGGCGTTATGCACTGTTCAGCGACCCAATTACCCGCGTAGGCGGCGAAAAATTCAGCTACCCGGTGCCTACCTACCAGGCATTGAAGGGCATTTATGAAAGCTGCTATTGGAAACCAACGTTCACCTGGGTAATTGATGAACTGCGCGTGATGAACCCGATTGAAAGACAATCCAAGGGCATCCGTCCCATTATGTATAACAATGGAAAAAACGATCTTTCCATCTATACGTACCTTTCCGATGTTTGCTACCAGGTGCGGGCACATTTTGAATGGAACGAACATCGCCCAGACCTGGAAAAAGACCGCAATGAAAACAAACATTACGCTATTGCAAAGCGTATGTTGGAACGCGGCGGCAGAAGAGATATCTTTTTGGGAACACGCGAATGCCAGGGGTATATTGAACCCTGCATTTTTGGCCTGGGAAAAGGGCATTATGATGATGTTTCATCCCTGGACCTAGGCCTAATGGAGCACGGCATTACCTATGCGGACGAAAACGGGAAAGGCGTGATGCAGGAACGCTTTTGGCACCCGGTAATGCAGAACGGAAAAATCTGTTTTTGCCGCCCGGAAGAATGCGAAATTGTGCGCGATATCCACCCGCAAAAGATGAAGACCTTTACGCTGGGTGAAACGGTCAGCGACTGCGATGATTTGTACAGGGAGGTGATACAGAAATGAGCTGGCTTAGTTATTGCTATAAAACCTACCAGAATAGCGTGTCAGAAATTGGAAAGCAGCAGCCTGGGAAAGTTCCACTACTGCCGGTGGCTCACACGACGCAGCAGGTCAACATTGAAGTGGAGCTGGACAAGGACGGAAACTTTCAGTATGCAGGCTTGCTGGCACAAGATCAAAGGACAACGATCATTCCTTGCACAGAGGAATCTTCGGCGCGGACATCCGGCATGGTGCCGCACCCGCTAGTGGATAAACTGCAATATATTGCGGCAGATTATCCCACTTTTGGTGGTAGTAAAGAATCCGGATGGCCGCTTTACCACAAGCAGTTACAAGCGTGGTGTACATCTCCTTATGCCCACCTGGCTGTGTGTACAGTCCTGCACTACCTGGAAAAAGAATGCCTGATCGCAGACCTGGTCAAGGCAAATATTTTGTTTATAGATGAAAATGGAACTCTGCCAACAAAATGGCAGGGAAACAAAGAAGACAAGCCCCCTATTTTGGATACGCTGGCCGGTAGTGACCAGACGGAATCTTTTGTCCGGTTCCGCGTTGACAATGTTGATTTGTCGCGTGATACAACAGTCCGAGAAAGCTTTATCCGCTTTTATGAAACACAGTTAAAAGATATTGACTATTGCACAGTTCAGGGAATCAAAATGCCGGTTTCTACATTAAGCCCGTATAAGATCCGCAACCCAGGTGACCGTGCAAAGCTGATATCCAGCAATGACAATACGAATTATACTTACCGCGGGCGCTTTGCGGATGCAGCGCAGGCACTTTCGATTGGTTATGAAACAACCCAAAAGGCACACAGCGCCTTGCGATGGTTGGTCAGCAAGCAAGGGGTAAATACAGGGGACCAGACTGTACTTGTTTGGGGAACACAGAACGAAGCAGTACCCAATGTGCTGGGGGATACTCTCGATATTGCCCAGGAATATAATCCACTAGCAGGCGATGATTGGGACGATTTTGAGGAAGATACAGAAAGGTTGCCTGCGAATACCCAAGAAGAAATTGCACGGCAGTTTAACCGGGCCATTCTGGGGTATCAGCACCAGTTGAAGGACAATTCCCAAACGGCGGTCATGATTTTGGATTCTGCTACACCTGGCCGGTTGTCCATCCGGTACTATCAGGAACTGCAGGGCTCTAAGTTGCTTGCCAATATAAAGGATTGGCACGATACGTTCCAATGGCAGCTGGAATACCGCAGTGTAGAGGAGCCGACGGAACTGGGCAAAAAGCCCAAGATCAAGAAAGTTGTCTTTGTTGGTGCGCCTGCCCCGGCGGACATTGCAAAAGCAGCCTATGGCGAAAAAGTGGATGCAAAGCTGAAACAAGCGACAATCGAACGACTGATTCCCTGTATTACCAATGGGGAGCGCTTCCCGCGGGATTTGATGATCAGCGCGGTAGATCGGGCAACAAACAGCATTGGCCTGGATTATTGGGAACAACAAAAAACACAAAACATTGCCTGCGCCCTTGTGCGTGGGTACTATCATAGAAATAAGAAGGTGGATTATCCGATGAATGTTGATGAAACCATTAAAGACCGAAACTATTTGTTTGGGAGAATTTTAGCCTGTGCAGAACAGATTGAAAGACGGGCGTTGATTCAGCTAGGAAATGAGAACGAAAAACGTTTGACAAATGCAGAGCGTTTAAGAACCGCGTTTGCTCTGCACCCGGCAGCAACAACACTTCTTTTAGATAAAAAATTAAATCCGTACCTGAACAGAATGAAAAACCGTAACGGAATGGATAGCCAAAGATATGCGATGATGCAAGAATTATTACATAAGATTGGCACAGAAAACTTTACGAACAAAAGACTTGGTGAGCTGTATCTGGTTGGCTATGCCGACCAGATGATGGACTTTAAGGCCGAAAATGCAGAATATAAAGCGAAAGCAAAAAAGCAGGAGGAATAAAAGATGGCTGTGCTGCAGAATAAAATCGACTTTGCACTTGTGATTGCTGTAAACCATGCGAACCCGAACGGTGACCCGCTGAACGGAAACCGCCCGCGCGAAACGTATGAGGGACTGGGTGAAATTTCGGATGTGTGCCTGAAACGCAAGATCCGCAACCGCATGATGGACCTTGGCCAGAATGTGTTTGTCCAGTCGGACGACCGCTGCAATGATGGCTTCAAAAGCCTGAAAGACCGTGCAGACGGCTGCCCAGCAGTGAAAAAAGCTGAAAAAGATAAAGATGCTTATGCAAAGGCTGCCTGTGAAACCTGGCTGGATGTGCGCAGCTTTGGCCAGGTGTTTGCCTTTAAGGGGAAAGAATCCAAGGGCGATGGTGTTTCCATTGGCGTGCGCGGCCCGGTATCTATTCATCCGGCTTTCAGCGTGGACCCGATTGATGTCGATGATATCCAGATCACAAAGAGCGTGAACGGTACGACTGGCGAAAAGAAGTCAAGCGATACCATGGGTATGAAGCACCGTGTGGCTTTTGGCGTGTACACAACCTTTGGCAGCATTAACTGCCAGCTGGCAGAAAAGACCGGCTTTACAGATGAAGATGCAGAAATCATCAAAGAAACGCTGCGCACACTGTTTGAAAACGATATTTCCTCTGCCCGCCCGGATGGAAGTATGGAGGTTGTTCGCCTGTATTGGTGGCGTCATAACTGCAAAAACGGACAGTATTCTTCGGCAAAGGTCCATCGCTGTCTGCATGTGGAGCTAAAAGAAAGTGTGGCACAAGCACACCGGGTGGAAGATTATAATATTACTTGCGATACCCTGAACGGATTGACACCGGAAGTGTATGATGAATACTGATGACTATCTGCAAATGTCTGGCATCCAGCACTTTGCATTCTGCCGCCGTCAATGGGCACTTGCGTACTTGGAACAACAATGGTCCGAAAACCAACGCACCGCCGAAGGCCGCCTGCAGCATACCCGCTGCCATGATGTTACCCTGACGGAAAAACGCGGCGATTTGCTGATCGCCCGCGGTATGAGGGTCGTCAGCCACCGCTTAAAACTGACCGGCGACTGCGATGTGGTAGAGTTTCACAAGGATCCAAACGGCGTGTCATTGCAGGGCCGCCGCGGCCTGTGGCAGCCCATGCCCGTGGAATATAAGCATGGCCGCAGCAAGGTAAACGATGCCGACCGTTTGCAGCTCTGCGCACAGGCCATGGCGCTGGAAGAAATGCTGGTGTGCGAGGTGCCGGAAGGGGAAATCTTTTATGAAGAAACCCGGCAGCGTGAACATGTTTCCCTGACACCGGAACTGCGCAGCACCGCGCAGACCATGGCGGATGAGATGAACCGCCTGTTTGCGCGCGGCTATACCCCAAAAAGCAAACCCGGCAAGCATTGCAATGCCTGCTCACTGAAAGAGCTTTGCCTGCCGGCGCTGTATCAGCAGGCAGACCCGGCGGCGTATCTGCGGGAGCATATTGAGGAGGGCGTGCCATGAGAAAGCTGCTCAACACCCTGTTTGTCATCAATGAGGACGCTTACCTGACATTGGATGGCGAAAACCTTGTTGTTACCCGCAATAAGCAGGAAACCCACCGCTATGCCCTGCATACGCTGGAAGGCATCGTCTGCTTTACTTACGCAGGTGCCAGCCCCGCTTTGATGGGAGCTTGTGCCCGGCGGGGCATTGACCTTTGCTTTTTTGACCCGTATGGCAGATTTCAGGCCCGCACCGTGGGGGAAGAACGCGGCAATGTGCTGCTGCGTCAGACGCAGTACCGCGTGTCGGATGACCCGGCCCAGAGCTGTCGCTATGCCCGGAGCTTTATCCTTGGTAAAGTGTATAACGCACGCTGGGTGCTGGAACGCGCAACCCGCGATCATCCCCAGCGTGTCCCGGTCGAAAAACTGAAACGCACCTCCACCCAGCTGGCCGCCGCGCTGCCGCTGATACAGACCAGCGATGATCCGGAACAGCTGCGCGGCCTGGAAGGCGAGGCAGCCCAGCGCTACTTTGACTGCCTGAATGACCTGATTCTGCAGCAAAAGCAGGATTTTGTGTTTGAGGGCCGCAGCCGCCGTCCACCGCTGGACAATGTGAATGCGCTGCTTTCGTTTGCCTACAGCATGCTGGCGCGGGAGTGTGCATCCGCCTTGACCGCTGTGGGCCTGGACCCTTATGTTGGCTTTATGCACCGCCCGCGCCCCGGCCGCAAAAGTCTGGCACTTGACCTGATGGAAGAACTGCGGGCGGTTTATGCAGACCGGCTGGTCATCAGCTGCATCAATCAAAAGATCATCACGGCAAAACACCTGCAAAAACAGGAAAATGGTGCCGTACTGCTGACGGATGATGGCCGCAAAGCTTTCCTGACCGCATGGCAGAACAAAAAGAAGGAAGAGATCACCCATCCGTTTTTGAAAGAAAAACTGCCCTGGGGGCTGGTGCCCTATGTTCAGGCGCTTTTGTTGGCCCGTGCTCTGCGCGGCGACCTGGAAGTGTACCCACCGTTTTTCTGGAAGTGAGGTGCCGTTATGTTGGTGCTTGTAACCTATGATGTCAACACCGAAACAGCCGCCGGTCGTCGCAGGCTGCGCAAAGTAGCAAAAGTCTGTGTAGACTACGGCCAGCGGGTGCAAAACTCCGTATTTGAGTGCCTGCTGGATGCCGCGCAATACACGATGTTCAAAGCAAAATTGACCGAACTGATCGATTCGGAATCGGACAGCCTGCGCTTTTATCAACTGGGAAACCATTACAAAAGCAAAGTTGAGCATGTGGGTCTGCACCCGGATTTTGATCAGGATGGAATCTTGTTTGCTTAGTGCGAGGGGAAGGCAATCATAAAATTCCCGGTTCCTTCGCACCAGAAAATATGGAAAAAACAGGGGCAGAAAGGGTAAAATACAGCCTTGCCTGTCAGCATGAAGATGCAATCCCCATAAAATTTGTTTCATATGCGCAAAAGTGCCCCACTGTTTTGTGCACTTTTGCTGTCGCTCTCCGCAAGGAGAGCGTGGATAGAAATAGATTCTGAGCCATGAAGAAGCCGACGAATACCGTCGCTCTCCGCAAGGAGAGCGTGGATAGAAATTCTAACGCTCTGGTATTCGTCGGCTTCTTCATGGCGTCGCTCTCCGCAAGGAGAGCGTGGATAGAAATGCCATGAATCCGAAGAAGAATACTGTTGCTGTAACGTCGCTCTCCGCAAGGAGAGCGTGGATAGAAATAGATTGCAGAAAAGGACAAGCAGATTGCTCAACTGTCGCTCTCCGCAAGGAGAGCGTGGATAGAAATAGATGTTCGCCTGTATCGGCTTTCACTAGTTCCTGTGTCGCTCTCCGCAAGGAGAGCGTGGATAGAAATAGTCGTTCCTTTTTCATGAAGGAGACAAGTGGTTTGTCGTCGCTCTCCGCAAGGAGAGCGTGGATAGAAATATTGTGTCTGCGTTTGATGTTTTGGCTGTTTCGGGTCGCTCTCCGCAAGGAGAGCGTGGATAGAAATCCATTCCGTCTGACAATAAAAAATAGGCCGTCTGGTCGCTCTCCGCAAGGAGAGCGTGGATAGAAATTTTGTGTCTGCGTTTGACGTTTTGGCCGTTTCTGGTCGCTCTCCGCAAGGAGAGCGTGGATAGAAATGACGTTTTGGCCGTTTCTGCCCTGCTGGAACTCATGTCGCTCTCCGCAAGGAGAGCGTGGATAGAAATTGCAGAGGATTGGCTTAATGCTGGTTCCCTCTCTCGTCGCTCTCCGCAAGGAGAGCGTGGATAGAAATGTCCTACTTGTCAATGGAGACGCTCCGTCAAGTGTCGCTCTCCGCAAGGAGAGCGTGGATAGAAATGTTAATTTGCGTGTTGTTGACGGTTCCAAATCTTCTGTCGCTCTCCGCAAGGAGAGCGTGGATAGAAATTTCGGGTGTGATGCGGCAGAATCCCGGCAAGCATTAGTCGCTCTCCGCAAGGAGAGCGTGGATAGAAATAATTTTGCCGCCGGTTGATACATCATCTGTCAACGTCGCTCTCCGCAAGGAGAGCGTGGATAGAAATAATTTTGCCGCCGGTTGATACATCATCTGTCAACGTGTCGCTCTCCGCAAGGAGAGCGTGGATAGAAATGATGTAATCCGCCCGGCTATTGATGTGTTCTTGGGTCGCTCTCCGCAAGGAGAGCGTGGATAGAAATAGCATTTCAGGCAGCGTAATTAGTGGAAGCCGATAGTCGCTCTCCGCAAGGAGAGCGTGGATAGAAATTGCAATACGCTGGAACACCTGCGAAGTGCCTACTGTCGCTCTCCGCAAGGAGAGCGTGGATAGAAATGGTTTTGGTGCGAAACTGGTCCATAGTTTCTTGTGTCGCTCTCCGCAAGGAGAGCGTGGATAGAAATGATTGCTTCCGCCAACTTCTGCCGAAACCGTTTTGTCGCTCTCCGCAAGGAGAGCGTGGATAGAAATTTCGGGTGTGATGCGGCAGAATCCCGGCAAGCATTGTCGCTCTCCGCAAGGAGAGCGTGGATAGAAATAATGATATAACACAAAAAAAAAAATCAACCCGGGTCGCTCTCCGCAAGGAGAGCGTGGATAGAAATAAGTTATGATGGAAGAAGATTTGATTTTGGAAGAGTCGCTCTCCGCAAGGAGAGCGTGGATAGAAATATCAAATCATCAAACCGTTGATTTTTCTATTGCTGTCGCTCTCCGCAAGGAGAGCGTGGATAGAAATTTCTCAACAGAGACACCTCCCCCTCACAGAACCCAGTCGCTCTCCGCAAGGAGAGCGTGGATAGAAATTGCCGAAACAACTTGACGGAGCGTCTCCATTGACAAGGTCGCTCTCCGCAAGGAGAGCGTGGATAGAAATACATCTATTGACAATCTGACGCAAGGCGTTTTTAAGTCGCTCTCCGCAAGGAGAGCGTGGATAGAAATGCTTCTGCTCTTTTGGTATATCTTGCGCTGATAAGTCGCTCTCCGCAAGGAGAGCGTGGATAGAAATATGCCCAGCAATGGCACCTTGCGCAGCACCCACAGTCGCTCTCCGCAAGGAGAGCGTGGATAGAAATGCTTCTGCTCTTTTGGTATATCTTGCGCTGATAAGGGTCGCTCTCCGCAAGGAGAGCGTGGATAGAAATAAATATGTTGTGCAATGTAGAAAAATGCTAGGCGTAGTCGCTCTCCGCAAGGAGAGCGTGGATAGAAATAGTTGCGGGGACACGCTACGACCGCCCGCCCTTAGTCGCTCTCCGCAAGGAGAGCGTGGATAGAAATAGCTGATATGTCCGATGCCTGGCATCGTTTCGCGTCGCTCTCCGCAAGGAGAGCGTGGATAGAAATAGGAATAGTCAATATAGTTATTTTCTCTATTATGGGTCGCTCTCCGCAAGGAGAGCGTGGATAGAAATTATCAAGCAAATGCCGTTGACCAGATTCTCCCCGTCGCTCTCCGCAAGGAGAGCGTGGATAGAAATATTAGGAGGTTATTAAGATGTTGCTTCGTGATTCTAGTCGCTCTCCGCAAGGAGAGCGTGGATAGAAATTTATGTCTGCGTTTGATTTTTTGGCCGTTTCGGCCGTCGCTCTCCGCAAGGAGAGCGTGGATAGAAATATTGGGCCGTTAATATTCAGCGTCCAACCGCGGAGTCGCTCTCCGCAAGGAGAGCGTGGATAGAAATATCAGCTGTATGATACTTACGCAAAGGTTTTGCGCGTCGCTCTCCGCAAGGAGAGCGTGGATAGAAATAACGATGGAAGAAGATATGATTTTAGAGGAACAACGTCGCTCTCCGCAAGGAGAGCGTGGATAGAAATGTGCTGAATGCCTAAGACTGTAACACCCATATGGGTCGCTCTCCGCAAGGAGAGCGTGGATAGAAATATGCTGAATGCCTAAGACTGTAACACCCATATGGAGTCGCTCTCCGCAAGGAGAGCGTGGATAGAAATGTACTAATGTCGAGTTGCACGATTGGCCTCCCGTGGTCGCTCTCCGCAAGGAGAGCGTGGATAGAAATAGAGTGTGTGGGCGTTCTTGGCTGTTTGGGCTGTTGTCGCTCTCCGCAAGGAGAGCGTGGATAGAAATTCTGCCGTCATGCGTCAGAATCCCGGCAAACATTGTCGCTCTCCGCAAGGAGAGCGTGGATAGAAATTATGGCAGGCGGAAAAGAAACCTTATCTTGATAAGTCGCTCTCCGCAAGGAGAGCGTGGATAGAAATCCTCTATTTCCTCTTGAGTAGGCATCTCATCAGGTCGCTCTCCGCAAGGAGAGCGTGGATAGAAATTGTCAATATCAAATGTTTGCGAAGCCAAATAGACGGTCGCTCTCCGCAAGGAGAGCGTGGATAGAAATAAGTGTAGTAGCATACTCTTATTATAATCGGCCCGGTCGCTCTCCGCAAGGAGAGCGTGGATAGAAATGTCGGGTTGCGTTCTTTTTTTTTTTGATGTATCATTGTCGCTCTCCGCAAGGAGAGCGTGGATAGAAATCTATATTATCAAGATAACACAGAACACCCCTGCGGCGGTCGCTCTCCGCAAGGAGAGCGTGGATAGAAATATCGGACCGTTAATATTCAGCGTCCAACCGCGGAGTCGCTCTCCGCAAGGAGAGCGTGGATAGAAATTCTTGCTTACCCAGATATGATTATTTGTACTAACGTCGCTCTCCGCAAGGAGAGCGTGGATAGAAATAGTAGAATCTTGTTCCGTCTGTTCGTCCAAAATCGTCGCTCTCCGCAAGGAGAGCGTGGATAGAAATGTTTTCTGTCCGTGAGGTTTTCGCCAATTTTGAAGGTCGCTCTCCGCAAGGAGAGCGTGGATAGAAATACTGACCCTATCAACTTGTCTGACATTCCCGCCAGTCGCTCTCCGCAAGGAGAGCGTGGATAGAAATACTTTCTGCCATGTATTCATGGTAGCTCGCGGACGTCGCTCTCCGCAAGGAGAGCGTGGATAGAAATCTATATTATCAAGATAACATGAGAACACCCCCACGGGTCGCTCTCCGCAAGGAGAGCGTGGATAGAAATTGTTGGCCAGTGTGTCTAGCTCCGGGATGTCTTTTGTCGCTCTCCGCAAGGAGAGCGTGGATAGAAATTGCATGGATTGCCAAAAGAGCACTTGAAACAATTGTCGCTCTCCGCAAGGAGAGCGTGGATAGAAATATAATACATACATCCAACTTCTGCCACCGTTCCGAGTCGCTCTCCGCAAGGAGAGCGTGGATAGAAATTTACGTGGTTGTTCATTCCGCCCATCCCCACAAGGTCGCTCTCCGCAAGGAGAGCGTGGATAGAAATAGTTCCGCACGGTTTGCAAGGTCTGTTTGCGTCAAGTCGCTCTCCGCAAGGAGAGCGTGGATAGAAATTTAGGTTTCTATTGTTTGTTTGGTTTGTGTGGGTTGTCGCTCTCCGCAAGGAGAGCGTGGATAGAAATTGGTCTATTTGGCGCTGATTCGGTATCTTATCAATGTCGCTCTCCGCAAGGAGAGCGTGGATAGAAATTTCGTACCGTTTGACGTGATACGCCCCGCGATTGTCGCTCTCCGCAAGGAGAGCGTGGATAGAAATTAGATGATATGTCAGGAGCAACGGGGCGTATTTTGTCGCTCTCCGCAAGGAGAGCGTGGATAGAAATACTGACCCGATTAGTCTTTCAGACATTCCCCCCAAGTCGCTCTCCGCAAGGAGAGCGTGGATAGAAATTTCCACGCAATGCAGGTTGTAGTTGTCGTAGTGGGTCGCTCTCCGCAAGGAGAGCGTGGATAGAAATATTCCCAGCAAGGGCACTTTCCGAAGCACCCACAGTCGCTCTCCGCAAGGAGAGCGTGGATAGAAATTGCGGACGCGTTTTGCGCCGTGAGTTGTTACTAAGTCGCTCTCCGCAAGGAGAGCGTGGATAGAAATTTTTTGATTTATCATTATATTTGTAAGGAGGTGCGTCGCTCTCCGCAAGGAGAGCGTGGATAGAAATACCGTTTACGGGATTGTGATTACGTTCGAGAATTGGTCGCTCTCCGCAAGGAGAGCGTGGATAGAAATTTCTATTTTTCGACTCGTGACGCTGACTGGGTGCGGTCGCTCTCCGCAAGGAGAGCGTGGATAGAAATTACACAATGCAGATTATAGTTGTCATAATGTACGGTCGCTCTCCGCAAGGAGAGCGTGGATAGAAATCTCCTGCTGGCTGCTGGCGTGATGCTCGGCGGGCGTCGCTCTCCGCAAGGAGAGCGTGGATAGAAATTGTGAATCTTCGTGTCGTGGATGAATCTAAATCTGTCGCTCTCCGCAAGGAGAGCGTGGATAGAAATATTACGATAATTACAATCTGCACTGCGTCGAGGAGTCGCTCTCCGCAAGGAGAGCGTGGATAGAAATACTATGCGTCGGGATTTTAAGGCCCTGGGCTTGCTGTCGCTCTCCGCAAGGAGAGCGTGGATAGAAATGAAACCCCTACCCCGACCTTTGCCGATTGGGGCAAGTCGCCCTCCGCAAGGAGAGCGTGGATAGAAATGCTCAAGTCCGCAGAGGATGAAGCGCCGGAGGTGTCGCTCTCCGCAAGGAGAGTATAAAATGTTTCTCTTTCTGACTGTTCAGGGCGGTTTTGTTCATGCGGATATCCGCTTTAATTTTAAAAATTGCTATAGTAAAAACTCTCGCATAAAATAATATAAAAATATTATATTATCTACTTGACAAGGTACCCCGGTGGGGTATATAGTGAATATACCCCGCCGGGGTACCTTGCATGTGATGGGAGGGTAACATAATGCAGGAAAACGAAAAGAAGGAACCGTGTTGCTGCTGTGCACACAAAACAAAGCATCGCAGTGAAGAAGAGTATAAAAGCCTGGTCCACAGACTGAACCGGATCGAAGGGCAGATTCGGGGCATCCGTGGGATGGTGGAAAACGAAGTGTATTGTCCGGATATTCTGGTGCAGTCGGCGGCGGTAACGGCGGCGATGAACGCGTTCAACCGTGAGCTGCTGGCAAACCATATCCGCACCTGTGTGGCGGATGATATCCGTGCCGGGAATGACGAAGTTGTGGATGAGCTGCTGAAAACGCTGCAGAAACTGATGAAATAAGCATTGCCTGCACAAAATAGCAGAAGCAGAACATGAAATAAATGCACGAGTGTTTGAGCCAGCAAAAATGCCATGCCAGTGCCCAGTACGATTGTTTTTCTGTTCACAAACCATCGGTAAAAGTTTGTGTAACATTACCAGAGCCATGAATAAATGCCAGTCATTCCCTGTGAGAGGGTGTGGATAGAAATGCCGCATCGGCCTTGGTTGCTCCCAACGTATCGCTCTCCACAAGGAGAGTGTGGATAGAAATGGTAACCTCAATAATACGTCGAATTGCAGGCTAGCCGCTCACCAAAAGGGGAGTGAGGATAGGGCAACACCGCACAATTCCCGCCTTGCGGCTTAAGCACCGCTCCGGCAGCTGCGGCACGGCAGCTGCGTTGCCAAAATGCTCGACAATGTCGGGTTGCGGTACCCGCATCGTGCTTCGGGGGCAAAAGCCCCTCGCACTCTGCGACCGCTGCCCCTGCTTCGGTTCGCTGTTTCCGCCACTGGCGGCGCTCACCTTTGCAGCATCCAGTATTATCTGCGCTTTTGGCTTGGTATCTGCCGCACCTCGCTCGCCGTATCGGCACTTAGAATTATGCGGTATTGCCATAGAAACAACTCAAACATCAACAACCTGTGTTCAAACACCAAAGAGAAACCACTCGCCAATCATCACACAGGAATTATAAAATCACTACCGCAAAAGAGAGGGAACAGGAGGAAAGAAGTGGAACAATATAACGTAACCGGGATGAGCTGCGCCGCATGCAGTGCCCGGGTGGAAAGAGCCGTCAGCAAAGTGCCGGGCGTAACATCCTGCTCGGTCAGCCTGCTGACCAACTCAATGGGTGTGGAGGGCACCGCCGCTCCGGCAGATATTGTGGCCGCAGTGGAAGCCGCAGGCTATGGCGCAAGCCCTAAAAACGCTGCCGCCCAGTCCGCCGCGCCGTCAGCAGATGCCTTAAAAGATACCGAGACCCCGCGCCTCAAACGCCGCCTGATTGCCTCGCTGATCTTCTGGGTGGTGCTGATGTACTTCTCCATGGGGCACATGCTATGGAACTGGCCGCTGCCGGGCTTTATGCAGGGCAACCATGTGGCAATGGGTATTTTACAGATGCTGCTCACCATTATCATCATGGTCATCAACCAAAAGTTCTTTATCAGCGGCTTTAAGGCGCTGTGGAACCGTGCCCCCAATATGGATACCCTGGTATCCCTTGGCGCTACCGCGGCCTTTGGCTACAGCACTTACGCTCTGTTTGCCATGACGGTGGCCCAGGTGCAGGGGGATGCCATGGCCGTGATGGGCTATATGGAGGAGTTTTATTTTGAATCCGCCGCAACCATCCTGACCCTGATCACGGTGGGCAAAACGTTGGAAGCTCGCTCCAAGGGCAAGACCACCGATGCCCTGAAAGGCCTGATGAACCTGGCCCCCAAAACCGCAACGCTGCTGCGCAATGGGGCGGAAGTTACCGTTCCCATCGAACAGGTGCAGCAGGGCGATGTGTTTGTGGTGCGTCCCGGCGAGAATATCCCCGTTGACGGCGTGGTGCTGGAAGGCAGCAGCGCGGTGAACGAATCGGCCCTGACCGGTGAGAGCATCCCGGTGGATAAGGCCGAAGGCGACAGCGTGAGCGCCGCAACCCTGAACCAATCCGGCTTTTTGCGCTGCCGTGCCACCCGCGTGGGTCAGGATACCACGCTGGCTCAGATCATCCAGATGGTCAGCGATGCCGCAGCCACCAAGGCACCCATTGCCAAAATTGCAGACCGCGTCTCCGGTGTGTTTGTGCCGACCGTCATCACCTTGGCGGTCATCACCACCATTGTCTGGCTGCTGGCAGGGCAGACGGTCGGTTTTGCCTTGGCCCGCGGTATTTCAGTGCTGGTCATCAGCTGCCCCTGCGCGCTGGGCCTGGCAACGCCGGTTGCCATTATGGTTGGCAATGGTGTGGGCGCTAAAAACGGCATTCTCTTCAAAACCGCGGTTTCGCTGGAGCAGACCGGTAAAACCGAGATCGTTGCCCTGGATAAAACTGGCACCATCACCAGCGGCGAGCCGCGCGTGACGGATATCCTGCCCGCAGACGGTGTGACGGAGCAGGTACTGATGAGCCTTGCCGCTGCCTTGGAGCAGAAGAGTGAACACCCGCTGGCCCGCGCTGTGTTGCAAAAGGCGCAGGAGGATAACCTGCCCCCCGCCGAGGTGGCAGATTTCCAGGCTCTGCCCGGCAACGGCCTGACAGCTGTGCTGAACGGCAGTACCCTGTACGGCGGCAACGCCAAGCTGATGCAGACCCTTGGCGTGGCGGTGCCGCAAAAGATGGCATCCAGCGCCGAAGCACTGGCCGCCCAGGGCAAGACCCCGCTGTTCTTTGCCAAGGATGGCACCATGCAGGGCGTTATCGCGGTGGCGGACGTCATCAAGGAGGACAGCCCGCAGGCTGTGCGTGAACTGCAGGGCATGGGCATCCGTGTTGTGATGCTGACCGGCGATAACGAGCGCACCGCCAAAGCCATTGGTGCACAGGCCGGTGTGGACGAAGTGATTGCCGGTGTGCTGCCCGATGGCAAGGAAGCTGTGATCCGCAGCCTGAAAAACAAGGGCCGCGTGGCCATGGTGGGCGATGGCATCAACGATGCACCGGCCCTGACCCGCGCGGATGTCGGTATTGCCATTGGCGCCGGTACGGATGTTGCGATTGACGCCGCTGACGTTGTGCTGATGAAGAGCCGCCTGAGCGATGTGCCCGCCGCCATCCGCCTGAGCCGCGCTACTCTGCACAATATCCACGAAAACCTGTTCTGGGCCTTTGCCTACAATGTGTTGGGCATCCCCCTGGCAGCAGGTGTCTTTATCCCGCTGCTGCACTGGCAGATGAACCCGATGTACGGCGCTGCGGCCATGAGCCTGTCCAGCTTCTGCGTGGTTTCCAACGCACTGCGGCTGAACCTGTTCGATATTCGCAGCACCAAACATGACCATAAACGCAAAGCACACAAAACAAGCAAAAAGGAGAACACGACCATGAATAAGACCATTAAAATTGAAGGCATGATGTGCGGCCATTGCGAAGCAACCGTGAAAAAGGCACTGGAAGCGCTGGACGGTGTTTCCGCCGCCGAAGTAAGCCACACCGCCGGTACCGCTGTTGTAACGCTGGATAAGCCGGTGGATGACACTGTGCTGAAAAAAGCCGTTGAGGACAAAGATTATACCGTGACCGGCATTGAATAATCCCGGCTCAAAAGCAAAGGAATAAGCATGAAAGCGCCCGCACGCTGCCTTGCAGCAGGCGGGCACTTTTTTGTTGTGGCCCCGCGGTAAAACAGAAAAGCTGAAAAAACATTTTGATAAGCATTCTAATATTATTTGCGAAAATCATAGCAGAAGTATAACAAAACAATATGATTTGGCCAGTTGCACTTGCACTATAGTGGATAATATTATGGCAATACCGCATAATTCTAAGTGCCGATACGGCGAGCGAGGTGCGGCA
>OLPY01001115.1_pt1 | contig 19834 bp, 18 predicted proteins | sample 1672481 | NCBI WGS metagenome assembly OLPY01 (sample SAMEA3136691, study PRJEB25190) | human gut metagenome | biome: human gut; feature: human-associated habitat; material: faeces | place: Austria | collected 2013 | reverse complement strand
ATAACAAGAGCCTTGAAGAATCTATTTACGAACTTTTTTAAGTTCGACTACTATATATTATTCATCGATAAATTTTAAATATTAAAAATACTCATATCCATTGGATATGAGTATTTTTAATATTTAAGACAAATCACTGTAATAATACATACAATTAGTCCATTTATTTTTTTATTCTACTTAATGTAACAACTGCCTCAGCTCTTGTTATATTATTCTTCGGTCTAAATGTATTATCAGAATATCCATTCATATATCCTTGCTCTAATACACCTTCTACTGAATTCTTTGCCCAAGTAGACACATTTGTAGCATCTTTGTATTTATTTAATTTATCATAATTATCATCTTCTATTTTTTTGTAGTTAGATATTATTTTTGCTGCTTGTTCTCTTGTTATTGGCTCATTTGGTTTAAATGTATTATCAGGATATCCATTTATCACTCCATAAGTAACAGCTATGTCTATTTCATCTTTTGCCCAATGTGTAGACGTATCCTTAAATGTTTTACCACTTTTTTTATTCAATCCAAAGTACTTATTGAATATTTTTATAAATTCAGCTCTCGTTATAGAGTTATTTGGTCTAAATGTATTATCTTGGTATCCATTTATATATCCATTACTTATAAAATCTGTGATAGTTGACTCTGCCCAATGTTTATTTATATCATTAATTGCTATAGGATTTTTTACTGTCACATTACATGTTGCCACCTTAGTTCCATCTTTTGTTTTTACCGTTATTGTTGCACTTCCTGATGATACACCTGTTACTTTTCCTGTTGTATCTACTGTAGCTACGTTTGTATTGCTACTTGTCCATTCCACATCTTTATTTGTTGCATTGCTTGGACTTATTGTTGCTACTAAACTTTCACTAGCTCCCGTTACTAAATTCAGTGCTGTTTTGTTTAAAGTAACTCCTGTTACTGATATTACTGGATTTTTTACTGTAACATTACATGTTGCTACTTTAGCTCCATCTTTTGTTTTTACCGTTATTATTGCACTTCCTGTTGATATAGCTTTTACTTTTCCTGTTGTATCTACTGTAGCTACATTTGTATTGCTACTTGTCCATTCCACATTTTTATTTGTTGCATTACTTGGACTTATTGTTGCTACTAAACTTTCACTAGCTCCCGTTACTAAATTCAGTGCTGTTTTGTTTAAAGTAACTCCTGTTACTGATATTACTGGATTTTTTACTGTAACATTACATGTTGCTACTTTAGATCCATCTTTCGTTTTTACCGTTATTGTTGCACTTCCTGCTGATACACCTGTTACTTTTCCTGTTGTATCTACCGTAGCTACGTTTGTATTGCTACTTGTCCATTCCACATCTTTATTTGTTGCATTACTTGGACTTATTGTTGCTACTAAACTTTCACTAGTTCCCGTTACTAAACTCAGCGCTGTTTTGTTTAAAGTAACTCCTGTTACGGGTATTACCGAGTTTTTTACTGTAACATTACATGTTGCTATTTTAGCTCCATCTTTTGTTTTTACCGTTATTGTTGCACTTCCTGCTGATACACCTGTTACTTTTCCTGTTGTATCTACCGTAGCTACGTTTGTATTGCTACTTGTCCATTCCACATCTTTATTTGTTGCATTACTTGGACTTATTGTTGCTACTAAACTTTCACTAGCTCCTATTGTTAAATTCAGAGCTGTTTTGTTCAAGGTAATACCTGAAACTCCAACTATTTGTCCTGTATTTGATTTTTCTAATTGTCTCGATTTAATTAATAATTTTTTTGATGCAGTTGGATTAATTGCAACATACGCTTTATTATTACTTATTTTAAAATCAAGTTTACTTAAATTCTCGTCTGATACATTTAATCCTTCTTGTACCCATTTATCACCATTAATTTTTTTAACTATTGAACAACCCTTTACACTGTCAACATAAGCTACATACGGTATTTTACCATTAACATCTATAAGTAAATTTGTTACTTCACTTCCACCAACATCTTCTCCAAGTTTAGTCCATTTGTTATTTTCATAAACATGAACTTGCGAAGAGTTTGTTCCATTTACAAAAGTAGTTGCAAGGTATAATTTTTTATCAGTTACCTCAATAACAGCTCTTGATGCTGATAAATTTATCCCCTCTATATTTTTCCAAGTATTATTTTCATACTTCTGTATGAAAACTTTATTATTCTGTAAAAAATCTGTATATGACACATATACATTTCCGTTACTCTCACTTAAAGAAGGTTCTACTACATACCCTGTATGTATATTGTTTCCAATGCATTCAAACTTATTTGTATTTGAATTTAATTTAAATACTTTTAAATACGCCTTACCTTCATTCATAAATGTTGTCTTACCATTTGTAATTGCAATATATACTCCATTATTAGTTGCAATCATATCTGAATACTGACTTAAATCGCTTGTTAGAGTTTGCACAGTTTCCCATTTATTATTCGTAAATTTTGCAACTATACTTTTATAAGCAGAATCATGATATAAAACATATGGTGTATCATTGTACACTGTAATTGTTGGGTTATTTCCTTTATTATTTATTATACTATCTCCTAAACTAACCCAATTTGAACCATCAAACATCTTAGCTTTTAACTTATTATCCTCATTATATACTGTATAAACTTTATCTCCAACTACATCCATATCAATATCATTGTTTGTTCTATTTGATACTTCTTTATTTCCTACTACATCCCATATATCTAGATTTGATGTATCTGTAAATTTAACATCAAAAGTGATTTCTTCTCCTGCATTTGAAACATTCTCTATAACTATTCCACTATTTTGCCCGTTAGAATAAGTTATTGCTTTGTCACTTATTTTTTTACTAAAATCAGAACTACCATAAGTTGTTCTTCCAGATTCTTTAGATAAGAAAGCTTCTGATAATTTTCCATTACCATCACCTTCTCCTGTCTCACCTGGTCTAAATACATAAATATAATCTTTGTTACCATGATAGTTCGAAGTTTCTTCTGTATTTACTCTATAAATTATTAAGCCACTACCTGGTATTTTTTCATCAAGCTGATCTTTATATGGTGTTCCAGCTTTTCTATACTCAACAACAAAAAACTCTTTTTCTGAAATAGGAGTTTTTAAAATTAAAGCTTGATTATCACCTGAATTACTTGAAGGCTTTAATGTGTATGTTCCATTTTGAGTTATAGTATCTATCGATATCCATCCAGATATGGCACTTCTTAAATAAGATAATGGGTACTGAACAAATGATGAAACACTAGCCATTATGTCCCAGCTTCCAACTGGTGCACCAGTTCCTCTTGAACGATATAAATCTGGGTAACCTATTGAGTGCATAAATTCATGTATAAGTACTCCTCTTTCCCTTAATACAGAGTCAATCAAACCATATGAGTTATGTATATTGTAGTTATTTACTTTTTTACCGTTTACTTCTGTTGCACCATTATGATTAGCTTTATGTGCCCAAAGCACATCACCATCTTCACCCTTTTTTGCACCAAAAATAAATATAACATTATCAACATATCCATCATTATTCATATCAATATTGTAACTTGGGTCTACAGGAACATTTTCAAGTACATTTGATATTAATTCAGTTTCGTTACTATTGTTATAGTAACTTCTATTATTCGGTAATCTATATGGTATTATTTTTCCATTTTGTTCTTGTGGAAAGTAATTATGCACATTCATTTGATTATAAGATATAATTTTTATATAGTTACTTAATGAAGTATCCTTATTTCCATCAAACATATCTTTAACCTTATCAACTTTGCCATCCATAAAATTTGAATTGCTATCTTTAAAATCAACAAAATAAACTACATTTGCAATATGCTCAGTAGGTTTATTCAAAACAGCTGCATTTGCTGTTATACTTACATCTAAGCACATAATTAATGCTAAAAAAAGCGCCATTATTCTTTTTATCACCTTTAATATTCCTCCAATATATTTTTTATTATAAGTACTATAAATAATAAATTTTTAATTTATTTTCTAATATTATATATTAAATAATATAGTTTTTTCAATGATATTGTAGGTTATTTTGTCGAATTTTGTAGTTTGTTTTTAAAAATAGTAACATCATCTATCATTTTAATATATTTTCAATTAAATAATAAAAACTCCTAAAAGTAAATTTACTTATAAGTACCTTTCATTATCTAAAATTTATATCAAAAGGCTATATTAAAAACAACGTAATTCTAATTAAAGTATGCAATTTATAAATTGTTAAAATAAAAAAATTGCTTTATTAATGTCCCTCAAAATGTTCATCAGAAGGAAAATTTAACAGCATTTTATAATACTTAGTTTGACAAACTTAAGGAAGATACTCTAAATGACTAGTAATTCATCATGTACTTTTTAGCTTAATTCTTACTATATTTAATCTTAACTTTCTAATTTATATTTCATATTTTATGTCTTTATAAAATCAATTTATTGCAATAAAAAAACACATTGATAAAATTATCAATGTGTTTTTCGTGGATTTCAATGGTGGAGACGATTCACAAGAATCATACCCACAATTAACTTATACTCAACTTTATAATAAATGCCTAATAAAACTTCACATTCATTTATAGCTTATTTAAAATGCTATACGTCTAGCATTACAATAAATATACTCTAGCTATACTAAGTATATGTATAATCTATCTGAATATATCACACTTTAGTATTAATCATTAACGAAACCTCTGCACCAACTTTGTCTTCTCTATTTTTTAAGATTACAAAACCACCATGCTTTTTAGCTACGGATTCTGCAATATACAATCCCATACCATAATGTTCTCCAACTTTTCTTTCATTTGCTTCCATATAAAATTGACTTGTGGCATTTTTGAGTCCACCCTCAGTAAATCCTCTACCAGAATCCCTTATAGTAAATATAAACATACCTTCCTTCTCACTTACTACAAACTCAATCTCACTTTTTGTAGGTGAATAGTCAACTGCATTTGACATTATGTTTACAATAGCTCTCATTAAGAGTTCTTTATTCCCTATAATTATTTTTGTTTTATAACTCATCTTATTAGAAACTGCTATGCTTTTTAATGAACACAATGCGTAAAGTTCACATTTTAATTCTTCTACAAATTTATCTATGTCAATAGCTTCTTTAGTTTCATTTTTTTCTAAAGGTGATTTTGATATATCAATTAATATAGATATATATTTTTCAACTTTATCTGCATTATTAATAATGTAGTCTGTAAACTCCCTATCCTCTTGACATAGTTGACTCTCCTTTAAAAGTTCTGCATTTCCTTTTATTATAGTTATTGGTGTTTTTATATCATGAGCTAGAGCACATATTTGATTTTTCTTTTCCTTTTCCATATGCCACTGCATCATTAACGATTCTTTTAAGGCTATTTTCATATTTGAAATGGAAATTAATACTTCATTAAATTCTTTCACATCACTATTTTTCACTTCAAAATCTAAGTCTTGATTCATTATTTTCTCAGTTGATAATTTAAGAGGATACAATTCTTTTTTTAATTTTTTACCAAACTGTATTGCTATGATAAGTGCTATAAATATAAATCCTGTTAAAAATACAACTATTAATAGTTTTTCTGGGTATGGTATTAAGTCATGCAGTATCCTTGATGTAAAGTGTGCTTTAATATCATATCCAATTATACAAGTTCCATCTTTAAAGATTATTTTATCGTAAACATATTTACTGCTGAATTTTTCCCCATTTAAATATTTATTTATATTCTTTGTTTCATCTTCATTAGTGTTTGCTTTAACCACTTTATTTTTATTATCAAAAAAAATGTAATTACTTGAATAAGGTATTTTACTTGAATCAAACTTCAAACCTTGCTTTGCTTCTAGTTTTAATTTTTCTACTTGATTTTCCATATAGTTAGCAGGCTTTATTATATCCTTATTAACAGAAATATTAATAAAAGCTACTAATGAAAAAATCCATATTATGCTTAAAATACAAAAACTAATCAAGTATCCTAAAAATATCATGTACAGACTTTTTCCTCTTTTTATATCCATTTGTATCCTATCCCCCAAACTGTTGTGATGGGGCTTTCTATATACTTAGTAAGCTTGGCACGTATATTTTTTATATGTTCTCTAATGCAGCTACTGTCACTATCTTTATCAAATCCATAAACTTCTATAAAAATTTGTTCTAATGTGAAAACTTGTCCCTTGTGTCTTGCTAAATACTCACAAATTTTATATTCACCTTTTGTAAGTAGTATTTTTTCATCATTAAAATATATTTCTTTTGATTTCAAGTTAAATTTTAATTCATTTGTTGATAAAACTTGTTGTTTTTCTCTATGTTCTCTTCTGAGATGAGCCTCTACTCTTGCCCTTAATTCCAAAATACTAAAAGGCTTTTTTATATAATCATCTGCACCTATAGAAAATCCTTCTAGTATATCTTCCTCCATCGTTTTGGCAGTTATGAAAATTATTGGACAATCAACTTCATCTCGAATATATCTACATAAAGTAAATCCATCTACGGTTGGCATCATTACATCTAATAGTATTAAATCAAATTTATTAAGTTCTTCTTTACTAATATCTATTGCATTATTTCTTACAGTAACTGCGTATCCCTGCTTTTTCAATGCACTTTTTATCAAATTACAAATCTCAATCTCATCATCAACTACTAAAATATTTATACTATTCATAAATACTCCTTGCTCTAATAATTTTCTCTGTTCCCTTCCCAATGATTACTAAATATTAATTGTGAAATAAAAGTTATAGCTATAAATATTATCATTATAAATATACCTTGTATTATCTCACTATTTTGAATTAATATATTTTCCTTATACAATATAAAGTAAGAAGATAATCTCATTGAATATGCCCAAGGTATCACTTGCCATATTCCATCTCCTAAACCAGTTAACATCAGTGCTGAAATAAGGCTTCCAATTATTCCAATTCCAATTGATGCACCTTTGCCAAAATAAAATACTACTAAATATTGTATCATATATAAAAGTATGTTACTTGAGAATACTATCAAAGTTTCTTTATAATAAAAACTTATCTCTATAGAGTCATTTCCCATAATATAAAACATAATTCCAAAACCTAATATTGCTATAAGTGTTGATACTAACCCTAAAATAATTATTGATATTAACTTGCTAAAATGGGGAAGGTATTTTTTATTCGGAGTAGTTAAAAAGTATTGAAATCCTCCACATTCTTCTTGTTCATATACCATATTCAATATAATAGATATTATTAAAGGAAATGACATTGAAATAATTTGAATATATGAAATAACTTTATCCAATTCATTCCATGGAGAAACTGAATAGTACGATAAAAAAGGTATCATAGCTAACACTGGAATAATAAAATGCACTTTAATTATTTTTGAATGATAAAATTTATAGAAATCTATCTTTATATAATTTATAAAACTTGGCATAGTTAAACCTCCTGTTTTTCAAACCATTTTGCAGTTAAATATGACGTGACAATATAAAGTGTAATAGTTACTAATACACCTATTAATATAACTTTTATATCAAATGGATAAGCTCCAGCCTCAACAGATAAACCATTTGGCATAACTCTTATTACATAACACATAAGTTTTGATGGTATCGCAAATGGAATCCACCATATTGGTGTTAACGCTAATAGTATGCCACCAAGAAAATTGCATAAAATACTAATAATTATAGTAAATCCAGTACTAAATTTCATGGTTAAGTACATCAGTACCGGTATTTGCCACGAGAACGTTATAAATAATATTGTAGATGCTAATAAACTATTTTGAACTTGAATAGCAGTTTCAAATATAAATCCCATAATTGTTATTACTACGAAAAACACTAAACAACTTAACCCTAAATACATAGTACTGATAATAATTTTAGAATACCAAATTTTTTGTTTATCCACTATAACACTAAATAATCCATTGAATTTTCTTTTCCTATCATTAGATATAATAAATGAACATATCATAGTAAAACTTCCTGGTAATATCAATGTATACCACCAGTTATACGCACTTTTTTGTATATAGTATCCTCCCATTAATACAAAAGCTATTGCTATACTTACTAATGGAGCTAAATATATTAATTTTTTTTGAAAAGTATGCTTTTGTTTTAAGTGCTCTGATTGTAGTATTTTATTCATATTTAGTACCTGCCTTTTTAACAACTTCTAAAAATAACTTTTCTAAATCTATATCCTCTTGAACCTTTTCTTGATACCAAAGTTGACCATTTGCAATTATTCCTATATAATCTGCAATTTGCTCTACTTCAGATAAAATGTGGCTAGATATGATTACTGTTATTCCTTTTTTAGGAAATGATTTAATTAATTCTCTTAAATCTCCTATGCCTATTGGGTCTAATCCATTGGTAGGCTCATCTAAGATTAATAGTTTTGGATTATTTAATAAAGCTATTGCAATTCCTAGTCTTTGTTTCATTCCCATTGAAAATTTGCCTGCTTTTTTGTTTCCTGTATTTGTAAGGTTAACAATTTCTAGAACATCTTCAATTCTTGAATCTGGTAAGTTGTATAATAGTGTACGTACTTTTAGATTTTCTCTTGCGGTTAGGTTTTCATATATTGGCGATTGCTCTATAAGTGAACCTATTTCTAATAAGTCATTTCTTGACCATGGTTTTTCTTTGTATATTATTTCTCCTGATGTAGGATTTATCATTCCTGTAAGCATTTTAAGTAATGTTGATTTTCCAGCTCCATTTGGACCTAGTAATCCATATATTGAATTCTTTGGTACTAGTAAAGATATATCTTTATTTACTTCTTGTTTTTTATAGCTTTTATTTAAATTTTTTGTCTGTATCATATATTTCATAAAAAAACATCCCTTCTACTTTTTGATTTAATAAAAGTATAAAGAATGTTTATAAGGATTTTATAAGGATTAGTATTTTTTATACTATAAATAAAAAAACACATTGACTATTATATCAATGTGTTTTTCGTGGATTTCAATGGTGGAGACGAATCGCAGGAATAATACCCACGATTTTAATTGAATTGACCTTGATTTTCATGTGGATTTATCCATTCCATCAATCCACCTGATATATCTAAATCAATCTGAGTTTTTCTAGTTTCTATAGTTTCAATTATATTTATATTACTTTTAACTGCTGTTTCTAAATCATTTATTCCAAAGTCTAAAAGTATCTTAGGACTTTCACTCTCTGAGTACTTTAAATTTATTTTATTTATAAATGCCATAGCATCATCCCAATGCTTAGCATCTTTCCCTGTAACACCTTCTTTTGAGATGAATATACCTAAATTGATTTTTGAAACGTCCATTAAAGAATAAAACTTACCAACAAGTCCTACATTTACAGGCTCTTTATGATTTTTGCATTCTATCAAAAATCTATCTGGTATCCAACTAGGTATAATATTCTTAGCTCTTAATATTTTTCCATTAGTATTAAGGCCAACTAATATATCAAATTCATTGCTAGATGTATGCTTATTTTTTATAGTTTTAAATATTTTCGTACTTAAAACTATACTCTCAATCATATCTTCAAACAATTTACCTTTCTGATATGAATTCATTCCACTATCTGCTTTTATTTTATCAATCATATCTAGTACTCTATCTTTATCAGCTTCTGTTGGCTCCAGGTTATTTACTTTTATTAAAGATTCATCTAACGCATTATTAAAATCATCATATGGTATACCTCTAACCATTACGAATCACCTTAAAATATATTACGACATACTTATATGGGTTTTCTTCTTCAAACAATTCATTTCCACAAATCTCACATTCATTTTCTTCTTCCAAATCATTTATATCTTCATATATTTTGCTACTAAAATCTTTACATTTTGGACAATATAACTTATATACTTGCTTTAGTACCCCAAACTTTTCTAAGTATACAAATACCTTCATACAATCTGATATAGCTACATCTAATTTCTCTTCAACCACTTCTGGATAAACATACGATTCTATTGGCTTAGTTTGTATATATTCTAAAATACGTTCTAATTTATTACTATCTATTTCAATATTATTTAATACCTTCATTAAGATAATTTGAAATGTATCTGATAACATAATTAATCCTCTCCCTATTTATTCCTTCATTTTGATGTATATGATGTAGTAAAAATTCATACATAATTTTACTATCTAGATTGTTGACACTATAAGTTTTTCCTATACTTACAGTTATATTACCTATTTTACCTCTTGAATTTGAAAATCTTCTTTTCCATGTTATTCCCATACTTCGAACAATTGCTTCGCTTTCATATCTATCTATATATGCTAAAACTTTCTTCTTATCATTTTCATTTTCAAAATCCTTAACTATATTTAATAAATCATCTAAAAAAGGTAACATTTCTTTATCCGAAGCTCTAAAATAACTACGCCCATTCATCTCATCATCCATTAATATACTATGTATACTTTCTTCTGGATATTCATCTGGATTAGATCTTATTTTATAGTACAGAGATTTAAATACTTTCATAGAGTCAAACTCTACTAAATTTAAGTTTAAATTATCCTTAAGCCAATCTTTAACTTTATTATTTATATTTTATATAATAAAGTTTGGTATAATAAATAGTTATATAAAATTCATCTTCGTAATAATCTTCTGAAACTGAGCAAAACTTTATACATACCAATCCAATATCTTTAAATATTGTTGCTATTATTGGATATTTAATCATCTTATTACTAGAAGAATCTTGTAATCCCATAGAAAATTTAATATCTATTTCATTAGAATACTTCTTTATACTAGGTTTTTCTATATCTCTACTTATAAAGTCTACTTCTTTACTGTTTATCTTATCCTCTATAGTCTCTATATTAGCATCTACTCCATTACAATCTACTTTATACAATGAAAAATATTTATAGTTCTTCTCAAATTCATATTCTTGTAATTGTGTTACTATTTTTTCTGTACTAGAATTTATAACACTTACTATTTCTTTATATACATCCGATTTATCATCATTACAATAATTGTGTTGTTTAAGGAATTTCTTAAGTCTTCCTTTTGTCATGTATTGTGTATTAAATATGGTATTAACCATAATTTCATTCAAATTCATATTACTTACTCCCTCTTAATAAACTATGATAATAAAATAATATCATATACTATTATCATAGTAAATTATATATTATTGAATATATTTATTATATATGATATAATACGATTTTTTTATGGAGTAATTTTATATAATGATACCACGTAAAATTTAACCTAATTATTATAAAATATTAATGTTAATACTATTTCATATAAATAATTATTCATATTTTATTTTTTCTCTATCTATAATAATATGTAAGTTGTGATTTATTTCATCTTTAGTAAAGCAAAAGACCACGTTGAATATAACTTCAACGTGGTCTTTATATACGATGACTTCCTTTATATAGTCTCCTATGAGTTTCTTACATTCAGGTATGTTTCTCTTAAGTACAAATTCTTTAAATCTTGAAAATATGCTTTTTATTTGTTCTTCTGTTATACATATACCATCTTCAACTTTATTTTCTATCTTTAGTTCATTCATTTTTAAATCTAAGTTTAACTTTACTTGTTCTAGTTCATCCAACTTATCTTTTAATATGTTATTTACTATACCATTCATTATAGCATTTAGTATATTGCTTATCTCTTTATTAACTTTATCTAACCTTTGTTCTAAACTTTTAAGTAGTTCCTCATTACTTTCAGTTTTATCATTTATTTTCTCATTCAATGCTTTGCTTAAAACTGGTATAGCTTCATCATTTAATATATTCTTCTCAATTTCTTGCAGTATAAACTCCTCTAAATAATCTCTCTTTATTTCTTTATTATTACAATCTCTTTTTTGTTTTCTACAACCACATCTATATGAAATATAGTCATTGCCGTATTTATCCTTCCTTTTATTACCTTGCATTGCATGTCCACATTCACCACATCTAATTAAGCCTGTAAGCAAATATAGTGTTGTAGCCTTATGAGCTCCAGGTGATTTCTTTCTTTTTTGCATCATTTCTTGTGCTTGTAAAAATACTACTTTATCTATTATTTGTGGCATTCCACCTTCTACTTTTATGATTTCATCATCACTTTTTTGCTTATGACCATTTCTTTTTCCATTAACCCCTTTTCTTTGAGTCTTATTAAATACATATACACCTGTGTATTTTTCATTGCTTAATATACCATGCAAACTGTTCTTTCCAAACTTATTTCCTCTTTTAGTCTTATATCCTAAGTCATTAAGCTTATCAATAATATTACTATATGAATATCCATTTATATACATATCAAATATGATTTTAACAGCTTGAGCCTCTTCTTCATTTATTACATATGTCTTATCAAATGCAACATCATAACCTAAAGGTGCATCGCCTCCATTGTGTAGAGCTTTAAGGGCATTCTCTTTTTGGCCTTTAGCAACTTCCCTTGCTAAGTTTGCAGAATAATACTGCGCCATACCTTCAATAACCGATTCTAAGATAACACTTTCCGGAGAGTTATCTAAGTTTTCTAACACACTTACTACTCTTATACCTTTTACTTTCAGTTTTTGCTTATACATTGCTGAGTCATATTTATCTCTAGAAAATCTATCTAACTTATGAACCATTACCATTGATATACCTGTATCATCAGCTTCACAATACTTAATCATATTTTGGAATTCTGGTCTATTTGCTGATGTTGCAGATTTAGCTCTATCAGCAAATACCTTTACTATCTGTATATTATTTTTACTTGCATACTCTTCTATTGCTCTTATTTGTGCATCTATTGATTCATCCATTATATTTATCTATGAGCGCTACTTCATAGATGTCATCTAATTATTGATGACCTCATACTTTCGTATGAGTGTAGACTATTTCTTCACCTTCATCATTACATGCTAAGGGCGACCCATTTCCATTACCAATCACTTATAATGTACTCTCTTACGAGATAGTCGTTTGACCTTTTCCTATTCGGAACTTGGCGACCAAACATCCATTGTTACAGTACTTAGGATCTCACCATATACTATCCTTACTGTTATTTCTGAGTTTCCTCACTTTCATATAAGCATATTTCATCCTATATTGTAGTCGTAAGGCTTTAGGAGTTACTGGTTTTAAAGTCGTGTCCTATTAATATTTCTACTAATACGGGGCTAACTTACCCTTTGGTTATCACTTGAAAATCTTGCGTATACTACTGCTTTTACTACTGTCATTTATCTAACTCTCCTTAATTTTTTATTATCTATTACTTTAATAGTTCATCTACCATACTTAACATATCATTCTTATTTTGATTTAACTTTGTAAGATAAGCATTTAAATAATAGTACTTGTCTTTAATCTTGATATCTGTGAGATTGCATTTTAATCTATTATTTTTATAATCCTTAATTAACTCTTTTGATTCAAATTTTATTATTCCATATAATATCTGCGCCATTAATATACGTTTACCGTAATTATCAATATCTTTAAAAGCTTCATATATATACTTATCTATATATTCACTCTGATTTGAATTAAAAATTTCTTCTTTATCATCTATATATAAATATCCTCTTATTCTATCAACTTTACTTAACATACTCTATGCTCCTTACTAAATTATGTTTTATATTAGAGATAGTAGATAACTACTATCTCTTTACTTGTTAATAAAAATCTCCAATCATCTTTACTAATATATCTACTATACCGTTATTAAAATAATCTCTATTTATATATTCCTATATAATAGGTTATTATTTTACTACTAGCCTAACTTTATTTCATCCTAATATTGCTTAAATTATTAGTCATCATAGCTAAATAATTCTTTTGTAAATCTAATATTATTTAGAATCTTACAGTCTCCATAAATTTCAATATAATCAGGAGTATCATTCCAAAATTCATAGAATACGAAATCCGCACCATCTATACTTATAGTTTCTAGATAATTTACAAAATCTATTAATAATTTCAAATAATCCACCCAACTTTTAAAATGGAATTTTTCATTAGGGCAAAATTGTAATATATAACTATCATGAGGACATTCAAAGTACTTTGGTTTTATATCTAATTTATTAATAACATCATATATATTATCTATTTTTGAATCATCAAGTACTACGCGAGCATCTATAGAAGAGAATGAGTAACCTCTGTACATAAAATATTCTTCCCATATATATCTATTGCAGAAGCTATTTACTATCAACTTCTTACTATTACCCATAGGGCTATCAATATCTATATTAAGTTCTCTTATAATTTCATCCTCATCGCTTTCATCTAACTCACTATATTTTTTTTCTAAAACATTCTTTTTAATTGGCTCTGAATAGCTTTTATATTCATTTTTATATACATCTATATTTATTAATTTTGAATACTTATTTCCATGCTCATCCTTGCAATGTATTACTTCAGCAGTTGCTCTAACTCCATTAAAATCACTTAAATCCAATTCTTTTTTATTAAGTAGTTTCATAGTCTTATCTACAATTTCATTTATTAGTAAGTCACTTTCTAATTCTTTACTGCTATATATTTTGTCATAAAATGCCCCTGCTATTACAGTTTCACTTGATAGATACTTCATAGGAAAACTAACATTGTATTCTAATTGATTTTTTATTTTATTATATCTACCCTGTATCCATCGATCTAACTGAATTTCGACCTTTCCCTCTTGAAATAATATACTTGTTTTTTTAGAAAATATAATATTACTTCCACAAGCATCTAAGTTTATATCTAATTTTTCTATAGAGTTTTGTTTATATATTTTTTCTATCCTTCTTAATGCTTCTTTTGATCTATCCTTCTCTACTATTTTCTTATTCATCATATTATTACGCTCCTCTTATTTTAGTTTTGTTAAGTTTTATCAGTTTAATAATTGTTTATTTAGAGATAGTAGACACCTACTATCTCTTTACTTTTTAATCAAAATCTTCAATCATTTTTACTAATACGTCTACTATACCTTTATTAACATAACTTATTTTTCTATCTTCCTCTTGAGTATTGAAATACTTTGTTTTACTATAATCTTTTGAGTATAAATCTTTCCTTTTAATCTCCACCTTATGATATTTCCTCATGCTTATATCCTTCCTATATATAATATCTATCTGTAATTTGGTTCGTTTCATCGTTATATTCTTATAAAATAATCAATTCTCATTTGCAATATATATTAACTTTATTTACATTACTCATTATCAATAAATAATTTTTATTAATTGATAATGAGTAATTGCTTTTTATGCAATAAATACTGCTTTATTCACTATACTTAGTTATTTAATTCAATCATTAGTACCTTATCTTCATCGTATATATCGATTCGATTAGTATCAAATATATCTTTGCTAAACTTAACATCTGATAGTATCATTGATCCTTTACTTATTAATTCTGGATCATCATCAAAATCTCCATCATAATACAACTTAAATTCCTTATATTCTTCAATAAAATCTATAAAACTTAACACTAACTTTAAATAATCTATATAACTTTTAAAATGAAAGTACTCTTTTGGCCTAAATTCTAATGTGAGTTCATTTCCATCTATCCATATAGAACTTGGCTTTATCGGTAATGCTAAAATATCTTCAATTATATCTTCTTTCTTGTGTTTATTTTTGTACTTATTAATATCCATTCTTGCAGATATTTTATAAAATGTCATACCTAACTCTTCGTAATGGTCTCTTCTAACTTCATCATTATAAAATGACTTTATTATTTCTAACCTCTTTTTGTAATAAAGTGATTTTTTATTTAAATTTAAGCTTTTTATAAATTCTTGTTCTGGTATTCTTTTAACATCCTCATCAAAGTTTGATATTAATCCATTTATCTCTAAATTATTATTTAACATTTTAACATTCTCCTTATTTTTATTTTATTTTATAATTAAACTGCTTTGTAATCTTTAAGTCTTACATATCTAACTCCATTTTTACCTATAGAGTCACTTATTGTTCCTTTTACTGATTTATTCATTATTTCTTTAGCTGAAAATCCTACATTAGGATCTATGTCTTTTCCTGTAGTAGCTTTGTAGAGCTTAGCTATATTACCTAACTCATTCAATGTTACTTGCTCTTTTTGTACAATAATTTCTCCTGTTTGACATTTAAATGTTATATTGACTAAATGTGCATTCTTGTTATCAAACCATATTTGATTGTGCATAGAATCTATACCTACTATTTCTGCTATTACACTAGCCCCTGCCTTAAGATTATTGTTTGGTGTATTTATTGGTGCAAAATAAAACATAATATTCAATCTCCTTTAATAAATTATCTTAATATTGATGCATTCTTAACATCATAAATTTCAATATTTTCATCTATATATTTGCTTCTTGCTTTAATTTTACAAGTCTTACCTAAAAGTACTTTTCTTAAATCAATACCATTTACATTAGGAATAATCCCTAATGTTGCTAGAAACAATTCCTTTAATTTTTTATTTTTAACTATGGGCTTATCACCGTTACAGGTATAAGTGGCTTCTAATATATGCTCTGATTCATCTTCAATCACTTTAAATGTAAATATTAGTTCACTATTTTGTATACTATTTTGAGATTTCACTAATATCCTATCAATTTTATACAATTCTGCATCATAGTATCTTCCTTCTTCTAGCTTTACTTCTCCATAATCAACTATAATTTTTTCATTTTCTAAATCTAAATCATCTGTCTGATATTCACTTCCAATATAAGTTATTGATCTTCTCATTTCTATTGCTCCTTATAATTTACTAAATTTAAGTTTTTCTTATATAAGTGAACTAGTCTAATTCGTTCCTTATTTTTAGTTATTGAGTCATATACTAATTTTTTAGGCTTTAATTGCCCCTCTTCTGTTTTTATATAATTCTTATCTCTAAGCATTTTTAATAAAGTATTTACTGATACCGATATAGATTGTCCCTTTCCTTTTAAAAAAGTTTCAACCTCAGCATACATTGCGGAGTCATATAAATATAAAAACTCTTTGTCATAATATCCTATAAACTTACCTGAATAATTACTTATTATTTGATTATCATCATTTTGTTTGTTAACAGGCAACAAACATAATTTTCCTAAGTTTATCATCTCTTCTAATGCATCTATAAACATTAGCTCAACTTCTTGATTCCTATATAAAGCTTCTTGATTTTTTAGAATATTTTTAATTACGTGCTCATTTGATAATCTTAATTTTTTAAATTTATCATCACATATGAACATATATTCATATAAGAAGGTTAGTAGTAGTTCAAATGACACACTTAACCATATAACTGCATCATTTATTCTTCCATGTGTTGTTTCTTTTTTATATTTAACTTTTAATTCATCAAACTTTTCATCAATAAAACTCTGTACTCGTTCAATATTTTTAGATATCCAATCTATATATATTGCCATTGCTTCTGCAAGCTTTTTGTGCTCTTTTTGTAATTTACTTAGTATCTCTAAGTCTATATCATCTCTTTTTATTTCTATTCCTATATATCTTGCAGTACTAGATGCACCTTTTGGTAAATCTTCACCTGTTACAATAGCCATTCCTCTTGGCTTATATGTCTTATTCAATGTTGTATCTGCTCTCATTCTAGATCTACCCACTCTATCACCATACATTCTTAGTATACGTTCTGCTGTTGAAGCTAATTTTCTAGCATCAGACCCATCTATGTTTGGATGATAATCATCAATTAATAATAGTGAATCTTTAAGCGTATGAGCTTTTAGTTCAATAGCATTTGCTGTATCTTTGAAACTAGCAGGAGGTATATTTGAACTAAAATTTCCATAATGATTTAAGAAAGCTAATGATACTGATGTTTTTCTACTACCTGTCAGCCCATATACCCATAATACAAAGTTAGGAGTTCTATTCCCTTCTGCTATTAAACCAACTAATGGTGCTAAGTATGTCATATATAAAAGAGGTATTGTTATATCATGCTTTGCTAAGTTTAATGTTTCTAATGATAAATTTATGGCCTCTTTTTTATCACTTATCTCTTTTGGAAAACTATAACTACTCAACTCTGCTGATATATCAGTCTTTACATTATCTAATCCTCTATACCTCCTTTACTGTGTAAGTATATATGTTTATTCTCTTGTACTGTCCATCCAGTATGAGAATATATAGTATTAATATCTATATCCTTTGATATTTGTTGAACACAATCCTTTAAATAATCTTTCATATTTCTACCTGGACTAATAGTTGGTCTTATTCCCCACCTTTGAGTTATCCAATCCATTTTTATAAATTCATCCATTGATATTTCTACCTCTGGAAGTTTTACTCCACCTTCTAATATTCCTTCAAGAATTAACTTACTTTCTGAATCACATCCATCCGTTTTAATTATCTCAGACTTAGGATTTATTATAAAATTAGAAATTATCCTTGGACCATCTTTGGTATATCTATATATCCTTCCATTTTTATCTGGAGTATAATCTTTTATTTTTGTAAATTTCTTAGTTATATCTTTATATATTTCTTTTGTTGGTGGTGATAAAAGTTTATAATTATTAATCATCATAGCTGGAGAATTAGTTATTTGATCTTTATCATCTTTTACTAAAGTTCCAAAGCATGTCATTATATCACTTGCATCACATCCCATATCTATACAACTAATATTTCCATATGATTTATCTTTTAATTCTTCTATTCTTCTTATACTTCTTTCATTATGTTTACTTGACATTGCAGAAAACCTTAATGCAGTTGAACTTAATCCACAATTGCAAAACATTGAAGAAACTTTAAACCATGTTTCTTCACATAAGCCTTCTTTTTTCTGATGTATACATAAGTTCCTAAATGAAGTACATGAATTCGCTAATTTATTTAATATGTATCTATCACTTATTGTTGTATCTTTACTTGTACTGATAGCTTTATTACTTTCGATATATGAATTTTTCTTATTTTTTACTGTCATATAATCAATCATCCATTTTGGCATTTCTGCAATTTCAATATCCCATGGGGCATTTATCCATTCATATCTACCTCCATTAGGGTGTATTGATGGTGGTAGTAATGTCTGCTTTCCATCAGACATAAAACATACCTCGGAATGTTCACCTTCTAATCTGTCAACTTTTGTTTTAAGTTCTATATGATTAGGATATTTATAAAGAAGCCTTATACCACCACCAGGTGTAGTAAATTTAGCTGTGTCTGGTAAATCTCCTTTAGATATCTTTTCTAAGTGCTTCCTTCCTTCCTCACCATCAGCATCAATACCAATTACACCAGATGATTTACCTGTTAGCATTCCTATATTTATATTAGGGTTTTTTTGAATCCATCTGTAATAATCTTCCATTGTTGTCGATTTACTGTTTTGCCATCCTGATTCTATAGGCTTCTTACCTTTTGGTGCACATGCTACTAATGTAAATCCACACTCTATATAGTTTTCAAAGTTCTCTTTCATCATAATTAGTAAGTTTACCTTTCTACTTTAAATATTATTTAATTCCTTCGCCTAGGCACAAATAAATAATACACTCAAAATCTAGTAATTTCAATAGGTTCAACTTTAACATCACCTCATTTTATTTGTATAAACCGAATAAAATACTTATTTTATTTGTAAATTAGTGATAATATATTTTTTATAGTCCAACTTCAGCTGGTAGGAGGGATTTTATATAATTTTTTCAAAAAAAATATTTAAGGAGTTTTAATTATGGATAA
>OLPY01001071.1_pt1 | contig 20370 bp, 21 predicted proteins | sample 1672481 | NCBI WGS metagenome assembly OLPY01 (sample SAMEA3136691, study PRJEB25190) | human gut metagenome | biome: human gut; feature: human-associated habitat; material: faeces | place: Austria | collected 2013 | reverse complement strand
ATTTTGGCAACGCAGATGCCGTGCCGCAGCCGCCGGAGCGGTGCTTAAGCCGTCAAGCGGGAATTGTGCGGTGTTGCCTTAAGAATTAAATGTCAGTTTAGCACAGAAAAATTCTGGAATCCTCTTGCTCTCATGCTACATGAGGGACGTATACGCAAAGTATCCCTTAAAAATAAAAATGCAAATCGAAAGTGAGGCATGATGATCGAATGAATGATTTTGTTTATAACAGCGGCGTACGGATCCTTGGTGTGGAACACCTTGGTATCCGGGATCATCAGCAGGTAAAACGCGGTTTCCTGACGGTTACAAAGAAAAAGATTTTTGCAGATGACCGCCTGCAGCGTTTTGTCAATTTCCTGGCAGACTTCCATCGTCATGGCCGGGGCATGGTCAATGCGGTTATATTCGATCCCAAGACTATCCAGTAAATCATAGGTACGGGTTTCTTTGGCCAATCTGCCCGTAGTATCCATCGGGCGGCCTTTTTGCAGTTCCATCAAAACATTCCCCTCTCTTCGATTTGTATGCTGTCTATTATATCGCAAATCGTGCCAGCCCGCCTGCAAAAATGCGGTTTCCGTTCAGGTTTTCGGATTCTGTTCGGTTCAAGTTTTCCGCAATCGCATAATAATCCATCCGCCCAGATCCACTCCGCGCGCCTGTCCTTTGCCAAGCCGGAATATATGGAAAAGTTCCTTGATATCACTCCCGGCTCGGTCAGTGTGCTGGGCCTGATGAACGATACCGAAAACCATGTGCAGCTTTTGATCGATGAAGATGTGCTGAACAGCGAATATGTGGGCTGCCACCCCTGCATCAATACTTCCAGCCTGCGCCTGCGCACAAAAGACCTGGTGGAAACCATTCTGCCCGCCATCCACCATGAATTTGTCCGGGTTAAACTGTAATTCCGTGAGGGGAAAGCAGAATGATTTTGATTATGGCAAAATGATGTGATGGCTTCGCCGATTTCTTACACATAAACCACTGTACAATCCAGAGTTATACCATATAGTGGTGCAACCGGCCAGGGGAGCTTTGCTTTTTTGAGTGATTCAAAAAGTGAAGTGTCCCTGGCATTCTTTTTGTCTTTTTCCATGCCTGCAGCGGGCAAAACTTACCGTAATACCGCAGTTGGTGCCAGGGGGCGCACGGCCAAATGCCACATGCAGCACGCTGCCCCGCGCCGGAATGCGGCGTAACGTTAGCAGCCAACGGCATGGATGCGGCGCGCACTTTACCTTGTTACTGACCACACCTCGTTTTATGAGCGTTACGGCTGGCAGTTTTACTGCATGGTGCAGGGCGATGGCGAGGAAGAGCCCTCGCGGCTGTATATCCATACGATGTAAAGCGTGTTATTGTTCGCTGTGCCCCGCAAGATGTCTGTAAGGTGCGATGCCCTCATTGCGCCGAGGAAGAACCCGAACGATTCATCATCCTCCCCAATAAAAGCATAAATAAAAAGCGGCGTGAACCCAATCACGCCGCTTTTTTAATCGTTAATGCAGATGATAAATATCGGATCGTCCCAATTATACGAAACCAAGCAATCTCTCTTAATACTCCGTCTCGCGGAACTTCAGGCTGCCGTTATCGCCCATTTCGTCCACAATGGCCAGGCTGGCCAGTTTGTAACCCTCGCGGCGCAGCTCGTCGCCGCCCGGCTGGAAGCCTTTTTCAATGCAGATGCCGATACCCGCCACACTGGCTCCGGCCTGCTGGCAGACATCCAACAGACCGCGCATGGCCTTGCCGTTTGCCAAAAAGTCATCCAGAATCAGCACACGGTCGTTGGGACCAAGGAACTTCTGGGCCAGGGTGATATTGTAATCTTTGCCGTAAGTATAAGAATGTACCGTGGAAGTGTACACATCGCCATCAATGTTTTTGCTTTTGGCCTTTTTGGCAAACACCACGGGCACATCAAAGTGGCGAGCCGTCATGCAGGCAATCGCAATGCCGGATGCCTCAATAGTCAGGATCTTGTTTACTCCGTCATCCTTAAAAATGCGGTAAAACTCCTCACCGATTTTATCCAGCAGGTCAACATCCAGCTGGTGGTTCAAAAAGCAGTCAACTTTCAGCACATTGCCCGGGCGGACCTGCCCATCGCGCAGAATGCGGTCTTCCAAAAGCTTCATCTTAAGATACCCCTTTCGTATTTACCAACTATTATGCCTAATTCCGCCGCGTTTTTCAACCCTTAAAACCAGGTTTTTCATTTTTTTATTACAAACTTTGTCAATATGGTAGTTTGATAATATTTTGTAACCAAACTTTGTGCAAAACCGCCACAAAGGCTTTGGATTCCATCTTCAATTTATGCCGATATTCCGTATTGAAGATTTGCCAACTTAGCGGTATACTTTAGTTTAAATTACAGTTATGGGCTGTGCAACCCGTTCCGGCAGGCGTTTGCCCGCCGGAGGCTGTAAATCATTAGGAGGGAATAACAATGAACAAAAAGGTCATCAGTGCAATGCTGGCTGCTTCCATGGCTGTCAGCCTGGCCGCCTGCGGTTCCACCGCTACTTCCGAAGCTACTTCCGCTGTCTCTTCCGAGACTTCCAGCACCGTCGCTTCCGGCGAGTCCGCTGCTTCCGGCTCCTACACCGGCACCCCCATCAAGGTTGGCGGCATTGGCCCCATCACCGGCGCTGCTGCAACTTACGGCAATGCTGTTAAGAACGCCGAAGAACTGGCTGTCAAAGAGATCAACGCCGCAAACGGCAGCGATGTTTTTGACTGGAAGTTCGAGGACGATGAGCACGATGCTGAAAAGAGCGTCAACGCTTACAACTCCCTGAAAGACTGGGGCATGCAGCTTCTGGCTGGCCCCGTTACTACCACCCCGACCCTGGCAGTTGCTGCTGAGAGCGTCAACGATAACATGTTCGTTATGACCCCTTCTGCCTCTGCACAGACCGTTATCGAAACCGGCGACAATGTCTACCAGATCTGCTTCACCGACCCCAACCAGGGTGTTGCATCCGCTGACTACATTGCCGAGAACGCTCTGGCTACCAAGATCGGCGTCATCTATGACTCTTCTGACGCTTACTCTTCCGGCATTTACGCCAAGTTCAAGACCGAAGCTGAGACCAAGGGTCTTGAGATCGTCACTGCTGAAGCTTTCACCAGCGACAACAAGAGCGACCTGTCCACCCAGGTTGCCAAGTGCCAGCAAGCTGGCGCTGAGCTGGTGTTCCTGCCCATCTACTACACCGAGGCTTCTCAGATCCTGACCACCGCCAACAAGACTGGCTATGAGCCCATCTTCTTCGGCTGCGATGGCATGGATGGCATCCTGGATGTTGAGGGCTTTGATACCTCCCTGGCTGAGGGTCTGATGCTGCTGACTCCGTTCGCTGCTGACGCTCAGGATGAAAAGACCCAGGCATTTGTTTCCGCTTACGTTGCCGCTTACGGCGAAACCCCGAACCAGTTCGCTGCTGACGCATACGACGTTATCTACAGCATGTACCAGGCAGTTCTGGAAACCGGCGTCACCGGCGATATGGATGCCAGCGAGATCTGCGAGCAGCTGAAGACCGGTTACACCAGCATGACCTTTGACGGCTTGACTGGTACCGGCATGACCTGGGATGCTTCCGGCGCTGTTTCCAAGGATCCTAAGGCTGTTGTGATCAAGGATGGCGCTTACGCCGCTATGTAATCTCTGCACAAAAGCAGGGGACCGCGTGCTGAAAAGCATGCAAAATTGAGTTTTGGCCAATGGGGGCTGCTGATTTACCATGTCAGCAGCCCCCATTTTGTTACGCGCAGAGAAAAAAGTGACAGAAAGTGCCTGTTTTAGCCAAAAATACGTACCTTTTGCGCTTTAAGGCATTGTACTGTGCGGACAGATGTGTTAATATTATATACATATTTTGTTTTTCCGCTGTGCAATAATCAGGTGGCGTGCGTCGCCTTGGTGTGGAAGAACAAGGGAAAAAATAGAGTGAGGTGTTCTGCACAATGCAATTTCTATCCTATCTGATCAATGGCATCAGCTTGGGCAGTGTGTACGCGCTGATCGCATTGGGGTATACCATGGTTTATGGTATTGCCAAAATGCTGAACTTCGCCCATGGCGATGTCATCATGATTGGCAGCTATGTGATTTTTTTCGCATTCGGCTCGTTCGGGCTTAACCCCATTGTGTCGGTGCTGTTGTCCATGGTGGTGTGCACCATTCTGGGCGTTACCATGGAGCGTGTGGCCTACCGCCCTCTGCGCGAAGCCCCGTCCCTGGCTGTTCTGATCACAGCCATCGGCGTTTCCTACCTGCTGCAGCAGGTGGCCCAGTTGCTGTGGACTTCCAACCCCAAGAACTTCAAGTCCGTTGTCAGCCTGCAGCCCATTAAATTGTTTGACGGCCAGCTGACCATCTCAGCCGAAACGCTGGTCACCATCCTGGCCTGCATCCTCATCATGGTTGTGCTCACCCTGTTCATCAACCACACTTCCGCCGGTCACGCTATGCTGGCTGTGTCCGAGGACCGCGGTGCTGCCCAGCTGATGGGCATTAACGTCAATGCCACGATTTCTCTGACTTTCGCCATTGGTTCTGCGCTGGCCGCAGTTGCCGGTGCCCTGATGTGTTCCTCTTACCCGACTTTGATGCCCACCACCGGCGCAATGCCCGGCATCAAGGCGTTCGTGGCAGCGGTTTTTGGCGGCATCGGTTCTATCCCCGGTGCTTTCCTGGGTGGTATCCTGCTGGGAATCATCGAAAACCTCAGCAAGGCTTACATCTCCACCCAGCTGTCCGATGCCATCGTGTTTGTTGTTCTGATCGTTGTGCTGATCGTCAAGCCTACCGGCCTGCTCGGCAAAAAGGTCAACGTGAAAGTGTAAGGTGAGGATCATGGCATTAACAAAATGGAACCAAGTGAAAAAAAGCACCAAAAGTAATTTTATCACCTTTAGCATCGTCATTGGGTTTTACATTGTCGTTCAGCTGCTGGCAGCCGCCGGTGTGCTGACCAACTCTTTCTCCGGCCAGCTGGTGCCCATCTGCGCTTATGTGGTCATGGCTGTTTCGCTGAACCTCGTTGTCGGCTTTTTGGGTGAGCTGAGCCTCGGTCATGCCGGTTTTATGAGCGTTGGCGCGTTTTCCGGCACGCTGGTCTGGGTCAGCCTGTATGATGTGGCCCCGCACTGGCTGGCGCTGATCCTGGCCTTTGTTGTGGGCGGCGCTATGGCCGGTATCTTCGGCGTCATCGTTGGTGTTCCCGTTCTGCGCCTGTCCGGCGACTATCTGGCCATCGTTACCCTGGCATTTGGCGAGATCATCAAAAATATTATGAACGCTGTTTACCTGGGCGTGGACGACAGCGGCCTGCATTTCTCCCTTAAAGATGCCGCTTCGATGAACATGGCCGAGGATGGCAAGATCCTGATCAACGGCGCCATGGGCATTACCGGCATCAAAAAGACTTCCACCTTTACCATGGGCATTATTCTGGTGCTTATCACGCTGGTGGTTGTGCTCAACCTGATCCGCTCCCGCGCTGGCCGCGCTATCTCCGCTATCCGCGATAATGAGATTGCTGCCAAGAGCATCGGCATCAATATCACCCGCTATAAGCTGATGGCTTTTGTACTGTCCTCCGTGTTTGCCGGCATGGCAGGCGTGCTGTACAGCTTGAACTATTCTTCTTTGGTTGCCAAAAAGTTTGATTACAATACCTCCATCAACATTCTGGTCTTCGTGGTTCTGGGCGGCATCGGCAGCATCCGCGGCTCCGTGATTGCAGCGGCCATCCTGACCGTTCTGCCCGAAATGCTGCGCGGCCTGAACGATTACCGCATGCTGATCTATGCTATCGTTCTGATTGTCATGATGATCTTTACCCGCAGCCCCAAGCTGGTGGCATGGCGCAAAGAAGTGGCTGAAAAAATCACCGAGAAATTCCCGATTTTGAAGCTGAACAAATTCCTAAAGAATAAAAGCAAAAAGGAGGCGGCATAAATGGCACTGCTGGAAGTCAGTAACCTTGGCATTGCGTTCGGCGGCCTGCAAGCCGTTTCGCAGCTGGACCTTAAAATCGAAAAAGGCCATCTGTATGGCCTGATCGGCCCCAACGGTGCGGGCAAAACCACCGTGTTCAATATGCTGACCGGTGTGTATAAGCCCACCGAGGGCAACATTGTGCTGGATGGCAACGATATTACCGGTGCCACCCCGGAAGCTATCAGCAAGGCGGGCATTGCCCGCACGTTCCAGAACATCCGCCTGTTTAATGATATGACAGTTCTGGATAACGTCAAGGTCGGCCTGCACAACCAGGTTGTTTACGGCATGTGGACCGGTATCCTGCGCTTGCCGTCTTTCCGTGAGAAAGAGCACGAGATGGACCGCCGTGCTATGAAGCTGCTGAAAATTTTTGACCTGGATGCGGAGGCTAACTATAAAGCCAGTCAACTGCCCTACGGCAAACAGCGCAAGCTGGAAATTGCCCGCGCCCTGGCTACCAACCCGAAATTGCTGCTGCTGGATGAGCCCGCAGCCGGTATGAACCCCAACGAAACCGAAGAACTGATGAACACCATCCACAGCGTGCGTGACCAGTTCGGCGTTGCCATCCTGCTCATAGAGCATGATATGAACTTCGTTATGGGTATCTGCGAGGAGATCACCGTGCTGGACTATGGCCGTGTGATTGCCCGCGGCGACGGCAAAACCATCCGCAATAACCCCAAGGTCATTGCGGCCTATCTGGGAGGTGACGACTAATGGGTGAGCTGCTTTCGGTTAAAAATATCAATGTTTATTACGGTTCCATCCACGCCATCAAGGATGTTTCGTTCCATGTGGACGAAGGAGAAATCGTTACTCTGATCGGTGCAAACGGTGCTGGCAAAACCACCACCATGCACGCCATCTCCGGCCTGCTCAAGCTGGCCAGCGGCGAGATCACCTATGACGGTAACCTGATCAGCAAGATGGAAGCCCACAAAATCGTCCGCCTTGGTCTGGCCCAGGTGCCGGAGGGCCGCCGTGTATTCAGCGGCCTGACTGTGCAGCAGAACCTTTCCATGGGTGCTTATACCCGCCACGATGGTAAGGATGCCATCCAGAGCGATTACGACATGGTGTTTGACCTGCTGCCCCGCCTGAAAGAGCGCCGCAACCAGCCCGCCGGAACTCTTTCCGGCGGCGAACAGCAGATGCTGGCCGTGGGCCGCGCTCTGATGTGCAAACCCAAGATCCTGCTGCTGGATGAACCCTCCATGGGTCTTTCTCCGCTGCTGGTCAAGGAAATCTTTAAGATCATCCGCGACATTAACCGCCAGGGCGTTACTGTGCTGCTGGTGGAACAGAACGCGAAGATGGCACTGGATATTGCCAACCGTGCCTATGTGCTGGAAACCGGCACCATCAAGATGGAGGGCGAAGCCACCGAGCTTGCCAATAACATTGAAGTGCGCAAGGCTTACCTTGGCTGCGAATAACCATAGGATAAGATACGCCCCTGCAATGAACAGAAACTGACAAAACAGCCCCGGCTTTTACCTGATTGCATTCAGGAAAAGCCGGGGCTGTTTTTTGTTTATCTGATGGTATGCAATGATGATAAGATGGTAGCTTGGCTATCCGTACTGCCATGATCATATACGGCAGGGCAGTGCCGATATAATTTTACCGTACTCCCTCCGGCGGGCGCTGTTCATCGCTCAGTGGCTGGGTCAACAGATTCAGCACTTTGTTGTAAATTTCGCTCCCGCAGGCTACAAAATGGTCGCGCACCTGTTCAGCGGTCATGGCGTCCGGCATCGTCACCTGCAGGGTGAATGCGCCGTGCTGCTGGTTTTTATCCTGAATGGTGCAGGTTACGCGGTAACGGTCACCGTCTTTTTCAATGTCGGCATGGTTCTGGGCCGCCTTGTGCACCCAGCTCTGGATGCGGATAACTGCCAGAATCGCACTTTCCCGCACGCTGCGGGGCAAATCTTCCGAGAGAGTCTGAGCCACTGTGGTACCTTTTTCGGTAATGGTGTAGCCGTTGGCTCCTTCAATGGCCAGCCCCTGGGCCACAAGGTCGTTCAGCGCGCCAACAAATTCAAAATAATTGACCAGCTCTTCCTGCAAAAGCGCAGCCTCCATGGCTTCACGGGTCACAGGCCCCACGCTTTTAATCAGGTAGCACAGCAAAATACGAATCTCGGTATCATTGGTCAAGCCGCCCATCTTTACACCGGCGGTAAATGCTTCTGCCATGGTCTCACTTCCTGAACAGGGGGGCACAGGCAGCACCGTGCCCTCAAACTTTACTTTGTAATTATTATACAGGAGTTTCAAAAAACTTACAAGCGCAAAATTCTTGCCCGCTTAAGCCGGCTTCAAAACACCGTTTCGATCTGCTTGCGGCTTTGCGGGGTGGAGTAGATCCACCGGTCCAGCCGCCCACGGGTCACAAAATAGTGTGGCTCAAACCGCATTTTCTGGTTCAGGTTCTTGTTCACCACCACCAGCTTGATCTTCATTTTATCCGGCAGAATGCTTTTAATATACACGCTCACCGTCTGGCCGGGGTGCAGTGCCGTATCCGGCTCCGCCAGCCCGGCCAGGTTGGGGGCAATCTCAATGAACACACCGTAATCTTCCACACTGCGCACAATACCCACCACGGTCTCCCCGGCGGCAAAGCAGGCGGCGTTCTCACTCCAGGTTCCAAGCAGCTCCCGCAGGGTCAGCACAATGCGGTCCTGCTCATCCCGGTTCTTGATGGCGCACAGCAGCTGCTGGCCCACCGTTACACGGTCTGCCGGGGAAGCAATCCGCGAAACTGAAAGGCAGTCGATTGGCAGCAGTGCTGAAATGCCGCACCCGACATCGCAGAACGCGCCAAAGTTTTCAATGTGTGTTACCGTGCAGGGAATCACGCTGCCGTTTTCCAGCTGGTCCAGGTACTGCTCCCGGCAGGCCCGCTGCGCCGCCGCGCGGGAAAGCAGATAAACGGCCTCGCCGTTTTCATCCTGCGTCGTACCCTGGACCACAAAACAGGTCGGCCGCCCCACGCGGGTCAGCACAGCGATCTCTTTGACTGTCTCACCGGGGGCAGTGTCCAGACATTCTTCAAACGGCATATACGCATGGTGCCCGCACAGCTCAAAGCGCAGGCGGCGGTTGGTATCAAAGGCAAGGGCTGTGCTTTGTAGCACCTCCCCGGCGACAATGCAATGATCCAGCTCTTCCCGCCGCAGGTGGGAAGCGTTGCGGCAAAGTCCTTCAGCACGGTATTCAAGCATTTGTTTTCCTCTTTTCTTATATATAAAATAAAAGAACAACGATCATAGCTGCCGCTACCGCCAAAAGTTCACAAAAGATTCTCCTGGCAGGGGCAGCTTTTCCCGGCAGGGCTATTTTCAAAACTGCCGGGATGGTATATAATAATATCTGTATCGCATTGTTCACAGGCACAGCCTGTAGCCCTGCGGACCAGATCAAAGGCAACACCGCACAATTCCCGCCTAGCGGCTTAAGCACCGCTTCGGCGGCTGCGGCACGGCATCTGCGTTGCCAAAATGCTCGATAAGACATCCAGTATTATCTGCGCTTTTGGCTTAGCAGCTGCCGCACCTCGCTCGCCGTATCGGCACTTAGAATTATGCGGTATTGCCCAAAGAAAGGCGGTGCAAGAATGGACGTTCAGGTTGGTGATGTGATCATAACCAAAAAGCCGCACCCCTGCGGGGCCAACCGGTTTGACGTACTGCGCGTGGGCATGGATTTTAAGATCCGCTGCCAAAAATGCGGCCATGAGATTATGCTGCCGCGCGTAAAGATTGAAAAGAACATCAAAAAAATCCTGCGCAGCGGGGAAGAGTAGCGGCAAAAGCTCTTTAACCATCCGGCACAATTTTGTGCCCCTAATGTAAGGAGATTTGCCCCTATGTTTGACGATTTAAGCCAGGTAAAGCGCCGCTATGAGGAGCTTGCCTACCGCATGACCACCCCCGAAGCAATGAATGACCCCGCGGCCTATGCAGCCATGATGCGGGAGTATAAGGAACTGACCCCCCTGGTGGAGGCATACTGCAGCTATACCGCCCTGCAAAAAGAAGTGGACGAAGAAAAAGCGCTGCTGGATACCCCCACGGAGGATGCTACCTTTAACAATATGGTACAGCAGGAATTATGCGAAAACTGGCAAAAACTGGAAGACCTGGAACAAAAAATCCGCCTGCTGCTTTTGCCCAAAGATGCCAACGATGAAAAAAGCATCATCATGGAAATCCGTGCGGGTGCTGGCGGCGAGGAAGCCGCCCTGTTTGCCCACAGCCTGCACCGTATGTACACCATGTACGCCGCACGCCAGAACTGGGCCTGCTCCGTCATCAGCCTGAACGAGACCGAGCTGGGCGGTGTAAAGGAAATCACGTTCTCGATCGAAGGGCCCGGCGTTTACAGCCGCTTAAAGTTTGAAAGCGGCGTTCACCGCGTGCAGCGCGTGCCGGAAACCGAGACCCAGGGCCGCATCCACACTTCCACCGCCACCGTTGCCGTCATGCCGGAAGCCGAGGAAGTGGAGCTGGAACTGAACCCCAAGGACCTGCGCATTGATACCTTCCGCTCCTCCGGCGCAGGCGGCCAGCACATCAACAAAACGTCGTCCGCCATCCGGGTGACCCACCTGCCCACCGGTATGGTGGTGGAGTGCCAGGACCAGCGCAGCCAGCGCGAAAACAAAGAGCAGGCATTGAAAGTTCTGCGCAGCCGCCTGCTGCAGCAAAAGCAGGAAGCATACGACCAGGAATATAACGCTAAGCGCCAAAGCCAGGTGGGCAGCGGCGACCGCAGCGAGAAGATCCGCACCTACAACTTCCCGCAGGACCGCGTGACCGACCACCGCATCGGCTTGACACTGCGCAATTTACAGGATATACTGGACGGCAACCTTGACCGGGTGATTGAGCCGTTGATTCTGGCCGATCAGGAAGAAAAGCTCAAAAATAACCCCATCCAGTAACCCTACATCGTAAAAGAAGGAATCAAGATCTATGAATACTCAGGTTTTGCCTGTTAATGAGGAAAGCATTGCCCTTGCCGCCAAACTGCTGCAGCAGGGGGAACTGGTAGCTCTGCCGACCGAAACGGTGTACGGCATTGCCGCCGATGCCCGCAACGGTGAGGCTGTCAAAAAAATTTTTGAAGCCAAAGGCCGCCCGCAGGATAACCCGCTGATCGTGCATATCTGCGGCATGGAAATGCTGCACGGCATTGTGTCTGAAGTGCCGGAACGCGCCAAAAAGCTGGCCGCCGCATTCTGGCCCGGCCCGCTCACCATGGTCATGCCCCGCGGACCGGAAGTGTCCGAAGTGACCTGTGCCGGGCTGGATACGGTCGGCGTGCGCATGCCGTCCCACCCGGTGGTGCAGGCGGTCATCAAAGCCAGCGGCGTGGCGTTTGCCGCCCCGTCTGCTAACCTTTCCGGCAAGCCCAGCCCCACCAACGCACAGGATACCTTTGTGGATATGGATGGCCGCCTGCCGCTGATTCTGGATGGCGGCGAAAGTGCTGTCGGCGTGGAATCCACCGTCGTGGCCGTGACAGGGGAACACCCGATGATCCTGCGCCCCGGCTATGTGACAAAAGAACAGATGGAAGCCGTTCTGGGCGAGGAAGTTCTTGTCAACCACGCCATTCTGGAAAAGCTGAAAGACGGCGAAGTTGCGCGTTCCCCCGGAATGAAGTATAAGCATTACGCCCCCAAGGCGGATGTGACCATCCTGAAAGGCAGCTTTGATGCCTACCGCGATTATATTGCCGCCCACGCTGGGGACGGCGTCTGGGCGCTCTGCTTTGACGGCGAGGAAGCCCAGCTCCCCGTTCCGGCCATCTCTTACGGCAAAGAGGGGGACGGCATCAGCGAAGCGCACAACCTGTTCACCGTGCTGCGGGAACTGGACCGCAAGGGTGCCAAAACCGTTTATGCCCGCTGCCCGCTCAGCGATGGCGTTTCCATGGCCGTGTATAACCGCCTGATCCGTGCCGCGGCGTTCCGCGTGGTGGAGGTCTGATATGCAGATCATTGGCATTACCGGGCGTTCCGGCTGCGGCAAATCCACCCTGACGGACAGCATCCGTGCCGCGGGGTTCCGCTGTGTGGATGCCGACCAGGTGGCGCGGGAAGTTCTGCTGCCGGGTTCGCCCTGCATTGTGCAGCTCCAGCAGGAATTCGGTGCCGATATTGTGGATGAAGCCGGTCAGGTGCGCCGCCGCCTGCTGGCGGACCGTGCCTTTGCCACACCGCAGGGCACCGCTCGGCTGACCGCCATCACCCAGCCGGAAATCTACCATCGGTTGGATCTTGCCATGGCGGAAGCCCGGCAGGCGGGGGAAAAGCTCTTCTTTGTGGACGGCGCGGTGATCGTGGGTACCCCGTTCCAAAAGCGGTGCAGCCATCTTGTTTTGGTTGCCGCGCCGTATGAAACCAGCGTGCAGCGCATCTGTGCGCGGGATGGCATTGCGCCGGAAATGGCGCGCCGCCGCCTGGACGCTCAGCTGCCCGAAAATGTCTTGCGTGCCGCCGCAGACTTTGTGATTGAAAACGATGGAACTTTGCAACAGATGCAGCAGCGCTGCAATGCGCTGTTGACTGCCCTGCGGAAGGAGGCTTATGGCGAAACGTCAGACGAAAAATAAGCGCAAACGCTCTGTGCTGGCACCATCTCCGCCGCAAATGGTTATTTTGCGGGTGTGTATGGTGCTGCTGGCCCTGCTGCTGGCGGCTATCACCCTGTTGAACCGCGGCAGCGATACCGTAATGAACACCGCATACCCCCGCAAATATGACGAGTATGTAACCTATTACGCGGGCAAATATCAAATGGACCCTTACATCCTGTATTCCATTATCCGCACCGAAAGCAATTTTAACCCGCAGGCTGAATCCAACGTTGGCGCACGCGGGCTGATGCAGATCACCGAGATAACATTCGACTGGATCAAAACCAAGATTGCGCCGGATGAACCCCTTACATTCGATGATCTCTATGACCCGGAGGTAAACATCCGCTTTGGCAGCTATTTTATCAGCTACTGCCTGCAGCGGTATGACGATGACCTGGCCACCGCCGCAGCCGCCTACCACAGCGGGCTTGGCACCGTGGATACCCTGCTGGCGGACAGCCAGTATTCGCAGGATGGCAAGGTACTGGATGCTTTCCCGTACCCGCAAATGCGCCGCTATGTGCAAAAAGTAACGGACGCATACGCGCAGTACAGTGAAATATACGGCACGGCGGACAGCTCCGGCTGATACCCCTGCCCGAATTTGTAAGAAGAAAGGATACCATCATGAAAACAACACAGGAACTGAAAGAACTGTTGTATAAAAACAAAACAGTCGCTGACCAGCAGCCTGATGCCATTGCAGAAGCTAATGCTTTCTGCGAAGGTTACAAGGCTTTCCTGAACGCTGCCAAAACCGAGCGCGAAGCCGCCGCTTATAGCGAGCAGCTGCTCAAGCAGGCTGGCTACAAGCCCTTTGTGCCCGGCATGGCACTGAACGCAGGGGATAAAGTCTACCTGATCAATCGCAGCAAGTGCGTGCTGGCAGCTACCATCGGCGAGCGCAGCATGGCCGAGGGCTTCCACCTGAACATTGCCCATATTGATTCCCCGCGCCTGGACCTGCGCCCGGTGCCGCTGTTTGAAAAGGATGGCCTGGCTTACTTCCGCACCCACTATTACGGCGGTATCCGCAAGTATCAGTGGCCTACCATCCCGCTGGCGTTGCATGGTGTTGTCTGCCGTGAGGACGGCACCACCGTAACCATTACCATCGGTGAAAACGACGAGGATCCCGTCTTTACCATCACTGACCTGCTGCCCCATCTGGGCCGCGAACAGAACCAGAAAAAGCTGCCCGATGCCATCACCGCCGAAAACCTGAATGTCGTGCTCGGCTCCCTGCCCATTGCGGACGCTGATGCCGAAAACCGCATCAAGCTGAGCATTCTCGGTCTGCTGAACGAGATGTACGGCATTACCGAGCGTGATTTTGTTACCGCTGAAATTGAGATTGTGCCCGCATTCAAGGCCCGCGATGTTGGCCTGGACCGCTCCATGATCGGCGCTTACGGCCATGATGACCGCGTGGACGCTTACCCGGCCCTGATGGCTGAAATTGAGGTACAGCACCCGGCCCACACCACTGTCTGCATCCTGACCGATAAAGAGGAGGTCGGCTCTGACGGCGTGACCGGTATGAATAGCATGTATGCCTACCACTTCCTGCAGCAGCTCTGTGCCGCCACCGGTGTGGATTCCATTGCTGCGTTCCAGGCATCCAAGTGCCTGTCTGCCGATGTTACCGCTGCTTATGATCCCAGCTTCTCCGAAGCATTCGAGCCGGATAACGGCACCTATGCGGGCCGCGGCGTTGCAATTTACAAATACACCGGTGCAGGCGGAAAGAGCTCTACCAGCGATGCCAACGCCGAACTGGTCAGCTACCTGACCCGCCTGATGAACAAGAACGGTGTGGTTTGGCAGATCGGCGAAATGGGCCGCCTGGACCTTGGCGGCGGCGGCACTATCGCCAAATATGTGGCCAACCGCGATATTGATACCATTGATATCGGTGTGCCCGTTCTGGCCATGCACTCTCCGTTCGAGGTCGTTTCCAAGGCCGATGTTTACATGGCTTACCGCACCTTCCGGGCTTTCTGTGCGGATGCTGAGTAACGCTTAAGGCAATACCGCATAATTCTAAGTGCTGATACGGCAAGCGAGGTGCGGCAGATGCTAAGCCAAAAGCGCAGATAATACTGGATGTCTTATCGAGCATTTTGGCAACGCAGATGCCGTGCCGCAGCCGCCGGAGCGGTGCTTAAGCCGTCAGGCGGGAATTGTGCGGTGTTGCCTTAAAGCAAATTTATCCATATCATTCCGGCGCTGTGCCCTCAAATTGGGTGCAGCGCCTTTTTGTGTTTTATACCGCACTTTTTGAACAAAGTGGGGCATATCGTCAAACATCGGGGCCGGAATAGCCTATTATAATTGAACAAAAGTCTTTTTTTGCCTATGTACAAAATGCCGAACAATGCGATACAATGTCACCATAGCAAGAAAAGCCGTGCAGCCCCGTTCAAGCGGGACCGCACAGCAAACCTGGAACCGAAAAACGGCTGGTTCCCAGGGGCTTATCCAAAAGGCCCTGCCGCTGCCGGGTACGCTTTGCTTGCAGAGCAATGGCTGGTGTACCGTTTTGAAAAGGAGAGAGTTTTGTTATGCCGATGAATAAAGTTGTTCACGCCGCACAGCGCGCTGCTTTCAGCGCTGCCATTGATGTCGCCATCAACGCCGTGCGCGGTAAGGGAACCGAAAAGCTGTCCGAGAATGCTGTCAAGCTGGTCAACCTGGCCGAGCCCCTGCTGAAAGACCGTTACCCGGCTTCCGCCTTTGATGCAGCCCGCAAGTTTGTCAGCGACCCCAACGGCAAATGGATGCAGTACGCATACCGCGCCATCAACGAGATCGACCCCCATGTGCTGAAGATGAACGCCCTGAACCTGGTGTATGAGGGCATGTTTTCCGGTTACAACTATGTTTGTGAGCTGCGCAAAAAGTATGATTGCAACATGCCGTGGATCCTGCTGTTTGACCCCACCTCCGCCTGCAACCTGCATTGCAAGGGCTGCTGGGCTGCCGAGTACGGCAACCGCCTGAACCTGACCTATGAGGAAATGGACAAGCTGGTTACCGAGGGTGAGGAGCTGGGCATCCATTGGTATATGTGCACCGGCGGCGAGCCGATGTGCCGCAAGAACGATCTGCTCAAGCTGGCTGCCAAGCACCAGAGCTCCGTGTTCCACCTGTTCACCAATGGTACTCTGATCGACGATGCTTTCTGTGAGGAAGTCAAGAAAGTCGGCAACATGGCTTTCTTCCTGTCCGTTGAGGGCCTGGATGATGCCACCGACAGCCGCCGCGGCGAAGGCGTGTTCCAGCGCGTTATGAACGCTATGGACATCATGAAAAAGCACGGCCTGCTGTTTGGTACCTCCATCTGCTACACTTCCGCCAACTACAAGGCTGTTACCAGCGATGAATTCATGGATATGCTCATCAGCCACGGTGTGCGCTTCAACTGGTACTTCCACTATATGCCCATCGGCGATGGTGCTAACGTTGACTTGATGCTGAATCCCGAACAGCGTGAGTACATGATCCAGCGTGTACGCGAGATCCGCGGCTTTACCGGCGGCAAGCAGATTTTCTGCATTGACTTCCAGAACGACGGCGAGTACATTGACGGCTGTATCGCCGGCGGCCGCCAGTATGCTCACATCAACCCCAACGGCGATGTGGAGCCCTGCGTATTCATCCATTACTCCGGCGCCAACATCCATGACAAGAGCCTGCTGGAATGCCTGCAGCAGCCCTTGTTCAAGGAATATCACAAGGGCCAGCCCTTCAACGGCAACCATCTGCGTCCCTGCCCGATGCTGGAGAACCCCCAGATTCTGGGCGATATGGTTCGCCGCAGCGGTGCCCACAGCACCGATATGCAGCAGCCGGAATCCCCGGAGGATGTTTTCCGCCGCTGCCGTCCCTACGCAACCAGCTGGATGCCCACCGCTGACCGCCTGTGGGCCGAAAAGCACCCCGGTTACGTTGACCCCGAAAATCCGGAAAGCGCTAACAGCTGTGCCTCCTGCGCCAGCTGCGCCGCATGCTCCGCTCATCAGGAATAATTAAATTACTGATTTCATCCGCCCATGGCAAACAGCCACGGGCGGATTTTTTGTGCCTGTTCAGCTTTCGCAGGTTTCCCGCATTTTCTCTTTGCCATTGGCATACACTGAACAAGCGGCCCCCAAAGCCGCCAAAACTGCCGCACGGCCACGAAAGGGGAGATGCCTGCTATCAAAACGGTCATTTATCTGGATGTCCTTTTGTTGGTCAACTTTCTGGTGGCTTACTTTTTGCTGCAGGCCGCCGGGCTGCTCAGCAGTCAGCACGCCGCGTTTTCCCGCATGGTGTGCGCCAGCGGCATTGCCTCGCTCAGTGCGCTGATCTTGTTCGCGCCGGAACTTTCATATCCTGCCCAAATCCTGTACAAGATACTGACTGCCTGCGCCGTGGTGGGCGTTGCCTTTGGGCTGCAGGGGCTGCGGCGCTTTGTCACCGCCGTGTGCTGGTATGCCGCGCTCAACATTCTGCTGGCCGGGCTTTGCATTGCCGTTATCCTGCGCACAGGCACACCGCTGTTGCAAACGGCAAATCTTACGGTATACCTGCGCATTTCGCCGGTCGTGTTGCTGCTGTTTTCCGCAGCCAGCTGCGGCGCGGTGTGGCTGGTATTGCACTTTTCGGGCAGCACGCCGCAGACCACCCGGACGATTGGGATCGAGTTTAAACTGTGCGGTGCCCCCGTGCGGCTGCGCGCCACACTGGATACTGGGTGCCACCTGAAAGACCCCGTCACCTGCCTGCCGGTGCTGCTCATCAGCTGGCCGGCGGCAAAAGGCCGACTGCCGGGGGGAGTCAATGCCTTTTTGGGGCAGTGGTTCCAGGGCCTGCACCCCAGTACGCCACCGGTCGGTGCCAGTCTGCGGGTGATACCCTGCAATACCGCTGCGCAGCACGCGCTGCTGCCGGGGTTTGCGGTGGCGGATATCAGCACCATCACCGAAACGGGGATGCAAAGCCTTGGTCGCACCGCCGTTGCTTTTTGCCCGCAGCCGTTCCAGTCCGGCGAATATGAAGCTTTATATGGTTCAGATTTTTTGTAACCATGCGGCAGGCTTGTATCCATTACTGCCGGCAATCCTCTTATCGCGAAGCACATGATAAATCACACATTATATTCGCTAAATATTTATTTAGTGAAACAATGAGCGAAAACGCATAACTATCGTTTCCGCTGCACGTTATATCTCTGCGTAAGCACAAACCACCCGCCAATGCCTTTATCATAGTTTACCACCCACATCTCAAAGGAGGGAAATATTTATGCAGCCGCTGCACATGCTTTGCCGCCGTATCGGAAATTTTGTGCTACTGTTTGGTGCCATGCCGGATCTGCACTACATTAACGGCCCGGATACGCTGCCCCCGCCGCTGACCCCGCAGGAAGAACAGCAGGCGCTGTGCGGTCTTGCTGCGGGCGAAGGGGCGGCGCGGGATGCCTTGATCACACATAACCTGCGCTTGGTCGTTTACATTGCCAAAAAATTTGAATCCTCCACCGCTGGGGTGGAGGATATGATCTCGATTGGTACGATCGGCTTAATTAAAGCGGTAAATACCTTTGAACCGGGAAAAAATATCAAACTTGCTACCTATGCCAGCCGCTGCATTGAAAATGAAATTTTGATGTACCTGCGCAAAAGCTCCAACCGCAGGCAGGATGCCAGCATTGATGAGCCCCTGAACACTGATTCCGACGGCAACGAGCTGCTGCTGATGGATGTGCTGACCAGCGACCAGGCCCAGGTTGGGGAAGAGCTGGAGCGCAATGCCGAGCGCAGCGCCCTGCTTGCCGCCGTTCAGGCATTGAACCCGAGGGAGCGGCAAATCATGGAGCTGCGCTTCGGTTTACGTGATGGGGTAGAGCACACCCAAAAGGAAGTTGCGGATTCCATCGGGATATCTCAAAGTTATATTTCCCGGTTGGAAAAGCGCATCATCAAGCGTTTGCGTCAACAAATCGAGTCTTTGGTCTGATCCGGCATGCCTTAGCTATTTCTGCGTGACCCGCTGCCCAGATACTGTGCTGGCAGTTGTCTGGGTCACAAAATCCTGGATCACCCCGCCCAACAGGTTCATTTGCGGTTCTTCACACAACAAAAGGTAATCAAATCCGTTCCGCGTCCAACTCGCCATGGCGTTCCGACCGGGGTTCTGGCTCAGCGTGACTTCTGTGCTGTCAATCAGCACAGTGGCCACGCTTTCGTATTGATAAGCCAGATAGGTATCCGGCACATCCAGCTGCCCGGTTTGAGCAACCCGCAGCCGAACGCCCCCGGCGGGAATCACATTGTATTCAATCTCCGCCGTTTTGCGGTTGATGAGCCAGAACCGCCCCGGAATCAGGATATCAGTGGAAGGGTACATCGTTACAGCAAACCCTGCACTTTCGGTAAAATCCGGCGCCGAATATTCCTCCTGGTAACTGCGCTGCCCGGTGGGTGTGCCGGGCTGCTGGATGCTCTCTTTCTTCCACATCATCGCGGCGGCAATCAGCGCCGCAATGCCCACAACTGCCAAAAACAAAATCAGCCAAAATGCTTGCTCCATCATTACCATCCCCTTTGCTCCATGGTATGTGCTGCGGCTGGGGATGGTGCACATGAGATGGTTCTACCGGCAGGAGATTTGTTCCTTGATGTGGTTCAGCGCGCATTTTTCCAACCGGCTGACCTGCGCCTGGCTGATGCCGATGGCCTGCGCCACCTGCATCTGTGTCTGGCCGGATAAATACCGCAGGGCGATGATGCGCCGTTCCCGCGGGGTAAGGGCCTGCACGGTATCCTTGAACATGATATCGCTGATCCAGCTTTCCTCGCAGCTTGCTTCCTGTACGCGGTCCATAATGGCTAGGGTATCATCACCATCGGTATAGGCCGGTTCATACAAACTGGCTGGTTCCACAATGGATTCCAGCGCCATGGCAACCTGCTCCGGGGCACTGCCGACGCGGGCGGCAATTTCACTCACGCGGGGCTCACGCCCGGTTTCTTTTTGCAGGGCTTCCCGTGCCTGCATGGCGTGATAGGCCAGGTCCCGCACCGACCGGCTGACCCGTATGGGGGTATTATCCCGCAAAAAGCGCCGGATCTCACCCAGAATCATCGGTACCCCATAGGTGGAAAACCGCACCTTCAAACCGGGGTCAAAATTGTCGATTGCCTTAATCAGCCCAATGCACCCAACCTGGAACAGGTCGTCCAGGTTTTCGCCTCGGCCCGCAAATTTCTGCACCACGCTCAACACAAGGCGCAGATTGCCCTGTATCATCTGGGCACGGGCTTCGCTGTTTCCGGCTTTGGCAGCAAGCAGCAGCTGGGTTTTCTGTTCCTCGTTCAGCACCGGCAGCAGGGCCGTGTTCACACCGCATATTTCCACTTTGCTGGTATTCATTCTGCATCCTCCCGTTCTTTTGCATTCAGCAACAGCAGTTGGTTCCGCCCTTAGGAGTATCTGAAAAGTCGAAAATATCGTCTATTTCTACAAGCATAACCGGATTTTGTGTTAAAGAGCCGTGGAATCCACAAAGGATTCCTGCGGTTCTTTGCCTTAAGGCAACACCGCACAATTCCCGCCTGACGGCTTAAGCACCGCTCCAACGGCTGCGGCACGGCATCTGCGTTGCCAAAATGCTCGATAATGTCGGGTTGCGG